>Ga0209654_1000116_pt1 | contig 83753 bp, 70 predicted proteins | sample SaaInl1SG_22_DNA_FD_184646 | JGI IMG/M metagenome (GOLD analysis project Ga0209654, IMG submission 184646) | Marine microbial communities from expanding oxygen minimum zones in the Saanich Inlet - ESP_161SG_22_DNA (SPAdes) (version 2) | ecosystem: Environmental > Aquatic > Marine > Intertidal... | reverse complement strand
AGGGGGGCAACTCGATTGGAACCGTCTTTACGATGCCAACCTAACAAATAATATTACAGGAGACTATGCGGCTTATGTGTTGTATGAAGACCGAAGCGACGACACACAATTTACGATGAATACGATCATCAACTCAGACGTCTCTGAGAATGTAACCTTAAACGCCGCCGTGAATTACAAACGTTTAAAGTCGCATAATTTTGCAGAAATCATTGATATGTTAGGTAGCACAACAGGGTATCTTAATGTAGATTCTTTTGATCAATTTCAGTTTGACTTGCAAAACCCAAACCAAGTTGTTGGTGAAGGCGACACCTTTAGATATAACTACAACTTAGACGCCAACATACTTAGCATGTTTGCTCAAGCACAGTTTAAATATAATAAGGTCGATTTTTTCTTAGCGGTAAGCAATACTAAAACAATCTACCAAAGAGAAGGCTTGTACCAAAGTGAGGCATATGAAGACAATTCCTTCGGTAAAGGCGAAAAAATTGAATTTACGGGTATTGGTGCCAAAGGTGGATTCACTTATAAGTTTTCTGGGAAACATCTACTGGTCGCTAATGCAGGTTATTTAACAAAAGCACCGACCATTCAAAACACTTTTTCCAATTCTAGAGACAACCACGCCATAGTAGGAGACCAATCGGGCTTCGGAATTACAGAGGAAAAAATCACATCTTTTGATTTGAACTATGTTTACAGATCTCCGATTGTCAAAGCACGATTTACAGGGTATTTCACCAAGATGCAAGATGCGAATGAAGTGTCGTTTTACTATGCAGATGGTATTAGTGGTGTTGATTCAGGTACGGCCTTTGTTCAAGAAATTCTTGAAGGGATCGATAAAAAGCATTTAGGGATTGAATTTGGGATTGAAGCCCAAGTGACCCCTACAATTAAATTAACAGGAGTTGCTTCTGTGGGACAATACACTTATGATAATAATCCAAACTTATTATTATCGTCTAGTGACTTTGTTGATGGATTAGATTTTGGAGAAGCTAATTTAAAAGATTATAAAATTGCAGGTGGTCCACAACAAGCTTTCTCTTTAGGATTTGAATACCGCGACCCTAATTACTGGTGGTTTGGTACCACGGCAAACTTTATGTCGAATGCCTATGTGGATATATCTCCTTTAACGCGTACAGAGAATTTTTATCTAGATACAGACGGGTTTCCATTTCCAGATTACGACCCAACACTAGCAAAAGAATTGCTAAGACAAGAAAAATTTGATTCTTATATGGTTTGGAATGCCGTAGGAGGAAAGTCTTGGAGAATTGGAGATAAGTACATCAGTCTGTTTGTAAGTCTAAACAACATTCTTAACACCGAATTTAAAAATGGTGGATTTGAGCAAGGACGTAATGCCAACTATCAATCCCTAAAAGAAGATGTAAATGCACCAAAACGACGTTTTGGACCCAAGTACTGGTTTGGACGTGGGACAACGTATTTCTTAAACCTTAATCTTAGATTTTAATAAAAAAAATAAACATTAATATATCGTATTATGAAAACAATAAATTTTAAAAACTATCTTTTAGCAATCTTAGCCAGTGTTGCTATTGTGTCTTGTGTTCAAGACGACGATTTTTCCGTTCCAGAAAGTGTAGGAACAGAAGAAAATAGAGCGCTTAATGAATTACTTTCTGGTGGTGTAAACCTAGTCTCAATTTCTGAACTGAAAGCGATGTACGATTCGGATCCAAATGGTGATGGTAATAATAATGATGCCATTCCTTTTCGAGTGGATACCGATATCGCTATCAAAGGCTATGTAACGTCCTCAGACCTTACAGGAAACTTCTACAAAGAAGTGTACTTACAAGACAGCCCAGAAAACCCAACGTCTGCTATCAAAGTTATTTTGAGCCAAGTAGATTCATATAACAGATTTAACAAGGGTCGTGAGGTTTACATTCGTTTGAATCCAACATTTGAAAATGGAGCACCAGGTGGACTATACATTGGAGAAGAACGTACAGGAAATGAAGTCATTACCATTGGTGGTGGAACTGAAAGTGACCAATACGGAACTACGGTAACAAGTTTATCACAAAATCAAATGAATGCAACACTGTTGAGGTCTGAAATCACTGAAGAAATTGTACCATTGAATGTGCAGTTTTCTCAAATATCAAGTGCTCATATTGGGATGTTTGTACAAATTGACAATGTGGAATTTGAAGATAATTTGGATGATCTTCGTTATTTTGATCCTTCTGAAGATTACGATACTCAAAGAACCTTACAGTCTTGTTCAGGGTTTAGTTATTCTAATATGAATATTGAAACCAGCTCATTTGCAAATTTTAAAAATGAGATGTTACCAACGGGTAATGGATCTATAGGAGGGATTGTAGTTAAAACCTATGATGGAAGTAGTTTGGTATTGGCATTAAATACAACTGATGATGTAGATTTCAATGGTGCGCGTTGTGAATTATTAGATGTAGATGATTTTAATCTTCTTTTTGAAGAGGACTTTGAAGCATACTCAAATTTTGATGAAATTTCTGGTGATTGGACCAATTACATTGAAGAAGGAACTAGAGATTGGATTGCAAGAACTACAACTGATACTGGTAATCCTGGAAGTAGAATTGCTCAAATTAGCGCCTACAATTCTGGTGACGTTAGTACTGTTTCCTGGTTAATTACCCCAGGAATTGATTTAGACGCTCAGGAATTTGAATTCTTTGACTTTGAGTCCTCAAACAGTTTTAGTGATGGCAGTGAATTAGAGTTGTTAATTTCTACAGACTGGGACGGAACAGATGCAGGAGTATCTTCAGCGACTTGGACATCACTTCCAGGAACAATTGTTCCTGACGACACCTATTACAAGGACTGGGTTTACTCTGGATTAGTAGATCTAAGCCCGTATTCTGGAACTGCGCACATCGCTTTTAAATACACTGCCAATTCAGGGAATACTGGAACCTATGAAATTGATAATATTAAAGTATTGGTTCAGAATTAATACTAAATGATACTTATAAATTCAAAAAACCTGTGATCCTATCACAGGTTTTTTTCTATATTGGCATTTATGAATTTTTTCAATCAACTCTATCTGACTGTTTTTAATCGATTTAAAGGCCGTTACAAACAAAAGGCAAATACCATAGCATTGTTTTATACTACGGTGCTACAAGTTGCGCTTCTCTTTCTGGGTGGGGTTTTCTTTATTAAGTTTCTAGAACAAATGAAAGTTGTGGTGATGTCCAGTTCCAATACATGGATTCTCTTTGTATTGACAGCGGTGTTTATCCACTTTAAAAATTGGATGAATTACAGCGGTCGCAAACGTCGTGTATTAAATGCTAAATTGTCTAGCAAAAAAGACTTGGGCTATTCGCTATTTATTCTCATGGCATTGCCCATCGCCATTATTGCCTTATCCGTTTTGTTTTATAAAGCGGTTTAAATAAAAAAAGCCCCGCAAATGCGAGGCTGTTTCTATATAAAAAAGTGTTTTAGAGTTTACTCATCATTTGGATTCCCTTCCAAAATAAAGAACTCAGAACGTCTGTTCAATTGGTGTTCATCTTCTGTACACTTGCTGCCACAATCAACATTTGGCATCGTTTCTCCTTTGCCGGATCCTGTAATTCTACTGGCATCAATTCCTTTAGAAATCACATATTGTGCGGTTGTTTTGGCACGTCGATCCGATAAGGATAAGTTATAAGAAGCGGATCCACGCGAATCGGTATGCGACTCTGCACTGATTACAATCGATTCGTATTTAGTCATTAATTGTACTAATTTATCCAATTCAAAAGCCGCTTGAGCCGTAATGTTCGATTTGTCAAAATCAAAGTAAATAGGATTTAAAACGACTTTGTTTGCAAGGATAATCTCCTCAATAGGAGTCAAGAGAATTTCTACCGAAACCTCTTCTTCACTTGTTCCTTCAACGGCGGCCATACCACTTTCATAATCTACTTTAGAACCGGTAAGTAGAGTGTCCACATCACATTCGATGATGTACTCTACAATGCCTTGTGCGTTGGATACTTTAGTTCCAAAAACAGTCCCTTCAGAATCTTTGATATCTACTGAAGCACCTTCTAAGACCAAGCCTGTTTCGCTGTCTTTTACGGTGATGGTCATCAACACATCACAGATTGGTTGTAATTTCTTTATCGCATAGATATCATCACTTCCTTTTCCACCTTCTCTGTTAGAAGATACAAATCCTTCTTCAGTTTCTTCATTCATACTAAATGCAAAATCGTCGGCATTTCCATTTACTGGGATTCCTATATTTCGAACAGGACCTACTTTTCCATCGACTATCTTTGCAAAAAACACATCTAAACCACCAAGCCCCAAATGACCATTTGAAGAAAAATAGAGTGTGTTACTCGAACTGATAAACGGAAACATTTCTTGTCCCTCCGTATTTAGTTTTTGCCCCATATTTGTAGCTTCACCAACGGAGCCATCTGCGTTAATAGGGGCACTATAAATATCAAATTGACCATACCCTCCTGTTTTGTCCGAAGCAAAATACAAGGTGCTCCCATCGGCACTTACTGCTGGGTTTTTGACAGAATAGCTATCTCCATTTAAAGACAAGGCTTCCGCTTCTGACCATTGACCTTCTTGCTTGACACTTTTGTAAAGGTTTAAAACACTGATTTTGTATTTAGTCAAAGAATCTCTTTCAAAAACTTTGTCGTAATAACTTTCACGAGAAAAGTACATTGTATTTCCATCTGGAGAAAAGCTTACGGTTCCTTCGTGGTATTTTGTATTTATATTTTCCTTAATAATCGCAGGCATTTGAAATCCACCTTCACTATCTTCTGTTGCGGAATAGATATCTAAAAAAGGCTCTTCATTCCATCCGTATGTTTTACGGTTATTGTTTCTGGCAGAAGTAAAATAGAGCTTCCCGTCTTTTAGGGTGCCTCCAAAATCTGAAACCTCCGAGTTGATCGGCAAATTTTGAACATTAAACTTTTTGCCTTTCCCTAAAATTTTTGGTAAATAATTAGGATTGGATTTATATGCAGTGGCTCTGTGATCTGCCGGTCGCATGGATGCAAATTTTTCTAATTGTATGTTAGAGTCTTCATATTTTCCGTTTGCTTTTAGCATCTGAGAATAGTTGTAAATCATCTCAGGGTTTGAAGTCGTTTCCAATGCTTTTGCATACCACTTTTCGGCTTCTACTGTATTGAATACGTTATAATAACATTCGGCAAGTTGGCCATAGACATAAGCATCTGCATCACCTTTATTTGCTAATTTTAAGTAGTCTTCTGCGGCTTCTACAAATTGGAATTTATTAAAATGCTTGTCTGCTTTTTTTGTGGCATTACTTTGAGCAGATAAGAAAAAGCTACTCATAATGGTAATAATAAAAATTGATATAATATTTTTCATAATGTAATTATTAACTTAGATTAGAAATAACGTGGCGATCGAGAAACTTTTGTTGAGAAGTTAAGATCAAAATTAATAAATATTTCATGTGATGAATTGGTCACAATGTCCAAATCTGAACGAATTGCATCATATGCATATCCAATTCTTAAATTATCGGACACTTGAAAATTAATCATCCCACTGAAAGAATCTTCTAATCGATATCCCACACCAACTTCTACAACATCATACATAAAAACATTTGCATTTATATCATAACTAATAGGCGCATCAAATGCATATTTAATAAGTGTGTGTGGTTTTAGTTTAAAGTTTTCAGACAAATCAAACACGTAACCAGCTGCTGCAAAAGCGTGCTCGGACTCAGAACCAATTTTAGTGCCGTTAGCATCCAAATGAACCCCGTTCAGAATGTTTGGGATCGATACAGATATATAGTATTTACTTGGCTTATAAAAATAGACCCCAGCTCCAACGTTTGGAGTTGTTTCGTTGATAGCATTTGCAAAAAACGGATCTCCTGGATCTATTGTTGTTATTTGACTTTCTGCAATAGCTATGTCATGAAAGGTAAACCCTCCTTTAACTCCAAATGCTAATTTGGTAACGGTTCCTACTGGAATCGTATAAGAGAAATCTACATAGGCATTGGTTTCTTTTACAGGGCCAATTTGATCTGCTATTATAGACAGTCCTAAACCAACTTTTTTCCCAACAGGGGAGTGAATGTTAAAAGTAAATGTTTCGGGACCTCCATCGAGTCCAACCCATTGGCTGCGATACAATGCTCCAACGGCTAAGCCTTCTGTTGATCCTGTATAAGCGGGATTGATAATATTCATATTATACATATACTGCGTGTATTGTGGATCCTGCTGAGCATTTATCTGAAATGCACACAGTATTGTAAATAAAATTATTACTAAATTTTTCATTATTGATTGTTATTATAGTGGTTAGTAATTTAGGTATATCCAGCTTGTTATTGGTGCTCTTCCAGAATTAAATTGAATCACATAGAAATAAGTTCCAACAGGCAATAAGTCGTTAGAATTTGAACTTCCAGAACTCGCATCCTGTCCACACCATTGGCTTGTATAATCATTCAATTCAAATACCTTAACTCCATATCTGTTATAGATTTCAGCTTTGATAATATCATCAGATGCTTCTAAATGATCTAAAATAAGACAATCATTCATACCATCGCCATTTGGTGACAGTCCTTGAGGAATGTCTACACAGTCAGCGTTCATGTATGTAGTGACTTCAATTAGTGTTGAAGCTTCGCATGTCGTCATAAGATCAATAACTACGACTTCCACAAACCCTAATGGTTGTCCTGCAACATGTGTGTAGGTGGAATTTGCACCTGATTGAACCTCTATTCCATCAACATACCAAACATATTCGAGATCGCTTCCTAAAAGATCTATATTTAGAACGTTTACAGAAAGTTCTATATCCTCATTATTACATTTTGTGAAAATGGTATCATTTTCAAGTTGAGGAGTAACGCCATTAACCAATGTAATTATGGTATCACCATAACAATTTCTTTCATCAATTACAGTGACAAAGTACTCGCCAATTTGATCTGATCCTGTTGGGACTGTATAAGTATTATCAGGACCGACTTGTACGTCATTGCCATCGTATGTCCAATAATAAGTCAGTGTGTCTGGAACATCTGAATTTGTAACAGTGACTTCCAAAACACTGTCTTGATCTGAACAACTATAAACGATGCTTTCAGTCGGAATAGGTTCTGGTGTTGGATTAATACCAACTTCTACCTCGTCAGTTATTGTAGCTGTTCCACCAATACAAAGGCTGTATGTAATTGCTGCGGTATAGGTGGTTGTTTCAGTAGGGGATACTGTTACGGTATCACCAGTTCCTATTGAGGTCGTTCCGTCAAACCATTCAATTGTGAAATCAGGCTCTCCTAGTGAAGGTGTAAACCTCCAAAATTCATCTGTTGTATCCCAAACACTTGTATTTCTATTTGGAGGGGTATATGCAATAGTGTCATCAATATTTTGAATGCCCACGACTGCTAGCCCATCATTCCAACTCGTACACGATGGTTTGTTATAAATATTGACATCAATTGCGTTTGAGGATTCATAAAGAATAATTTGTGAACTTGACTTAAGACTATTACAAGATGTTCCATAATGACAAACTTCTGAATAGTTGACCACAAATTGTCTTGAAGGTGAAGCCCCCAACACAACATAATTGATATCTCCACAAACGGAGGGATCTATATCATGACTAACTCCAAATATGTTTGCTTCTGTCAAGGTTGAATTAGAAGAGTTAGGCAAGGAGTCACCTGAATCTAAACTAAATCCATTACCAGTACCGGAATTCTCCAATTCAAAAGAGAGTACGCCGTTTGATCCAATTAAAATTTGACTGTAGGTATCTCCAAAGAAGCAAAACTCAAAGCCTAGATCAATAACATCTGACCATGTGTCGTCTATATCTAAACTAGTTGGTGTCCCGCCAGTGATTGCTGGCATAGGACAACCTTCTTGTAGATTAACTTCATAAGAGGTAGTATCTTGTCCTAAAAGATGGTAAGATGCGGTTAGGGTAGTACTAGTTCCTTCACAAAATGCAGTGTCTTCTCCAGCATATATAATAGAGCAATCGTTTGGTGGTGGTGGACACAAAAAGGTCAATGCACCACTATTTACCACACAAGAGTCATCATCACCGTTTACAGTTTCAATGATAACGTTGACGCCCGCTGTATAAGGACCAAAAGTAACTACGCCAGTGCTAGTCACAGTCTGTTCTGCACTTGCTAAGTTGTCAGAAATAATTACCGAGCTTGCACTTCCTAAATCAGAAACATCAACTTCAATATAGAAATCTTGACTCACTTCACAGTCTCCTAAGATATTAAAATCAACAGTTTGTGTGATACAGCTCTTACAGCTGACATCAAAATCCCATGGGGTATAGAAAGTACTTGCATCACAGCTACTAGAAGAATCGGAATCCACTTCTATATACATTGAAGTTGAAGTTGATTCAATAACCAGACCTTCTAGGTCATCCATATCGTTCGTATTATTGTTAAATAACACTGTTCCTGTGTTGTCAGGTCCGTCATATATAGTAATGTCATCATAAAACCCTTCAATAGTACCTGCATTAAAAGTTAATTTTAATGGATAGCCAGTTGTTGAGGTAAATACCCAAAACATAGTGTCGTTATTTTCATAACAATAATTTATATTTACAGGAACTCCAGATGCACAGTCCACAGTATAATTTGTTTGTTGAGTAGTCGTAAAGGTTACTGGGCCAGACCATGTAGAATAGCCATCCACAGTTCCACAATCGGCACGTACATACACATCATAGGTTGTTTCAAAATCCAATCCTGTGAGTTGTGTAGAAGTTACGGGTGCAGCAGTTCCACTACCCGTTGGAGCAGGATTACCTGTTGGAACGATGATATATTCCCACGCAGTATTTCCTGTTCCTGCAGTCCAATCAAAATCAGCTGTACTTCCAGAAATGTTAGAAATCGTCAGTCCAGTAGGAGGATAACAACTCGGTGCAGGTGCACAAGAGATTGAAATTTCATACCCAATATCAGTAACAGAACCATCACTATCAAACACAAAGGTTAAAGCACCTGTTGGGTGTGAAGAAGTAATTGGATCAGGAATAGTAGATCCAGCATACACCCCTACCACATCAGCACTGATGTCTGGCCCATCATAAACAGTTAGATCATCACAGCAACTTTCAGTACCAAAACTTAGGAAGGTAAATGTGACAAGATCTCCTGTATTTTCAGGAAATATAGTAACTGTTGTGGATTCATTATTCGCATAATTTCCAGTTGCACCTCCAGAATCAAAAATAGTGTCACCACAACTTGGAGCCGTGAGGAATACTAGAGGACCTACCCAATCACTTAAGGACGTACCACAATCGGCTTGTACATAGAAATGATAGGCTGTATTAGAGTCTAATCCACTTAAGTTATAAGTTGTAGCCGTAGTTGTATCCGTAGTGCCCGTTCCTTGAGTAAATCCAGTAGGACCATATTCAATATTCCACGAGGTTTCAGTAGCGCCTGCTGTCCAGTTAATAGTTGCGGTTGAAGTTGTTATGGCGTCTGCTGTCACTGACCCAGGTTGTGTACAAGTTGGAGCAGTAATACAAATATTATCAATTAATGATTGATCTCCTGGAGCTTCAAAAGCTGCATTATATTTTCCACTGTGTTCTAGCCTTAAATCAAAACTTGTTCCTGCAAAGGCACTTAAATCGTAGTATTGATTTACAAAAGGATCTGAACTAGCTGTTGTGGGTCTTAAAGTAGCTCCTATTTGTGTGCCATCTACCGTCACTCTAAAGTTAGAGTAGTTAGCACCATAACTATATGTTTGTTTTAGGTCAAAGGTCAAAACAACAACCGTTTCTGCTGTTGCATCTACAGTCATGCTCACAGCCGATTGGTGTGTAACATTATCAACCCATGCTTGTGTTTCTGTAGTTGATGTAGAACCACCAGTCCAACCAGTACCACTATTACCACCAGTCAGAAGGATTCCAAAATCTGAGCCAAAAGCCGCCGCAGCTGGATCTAAGCTAGCATCCGAATGAATATCTGATGATAAGACTGCATTGGCTCCTAAGATTCCATTTTCAAAATCAAAACATCCAGGCATCACAAAAGGAACTGGAAGTGTTGTAAAACTCAAAGGGCCAACCCAAGCACTGGTATCTCCAGCGCCACAATCGGCTTGAATATAAAAATCATAAGTTGCGTTGTTGTCTAATCCAGTTAATGTAAATGGGTTTGAATTCGCTACAATACTCGTTCCAGCTCCTTGTACAAATCCAGGAATTCCATATTCTATATTCCATGAGGTTTCAGAGTTATAAGCAGTCCAACCAAGATCAACTGTGGTTGTTGTCGCATTTGTAGCGGTCACATCACTCACTTGAATACATGTTGGTGGTGGTGTACACGAGACTAAAATCTCATACCCAATATCAGTAACAGAACCATCACTATCAAACACAAAGGTTAAAGCACCTGTTGGGTGTGAAGAAGTAATTGGATCAGGAATAGTAGATCCAGCATACACCCCTACTACATCAGCACTGATGTCTGGCCCATCATAAACAGTTAGATCATCACAGCAACTTTCAGTACCAAAACTTAGGAAGGTAAATGTGACAAGATCTCCTGGAGTATCGGCATAAACCGTGACTGTTATTAGGTCATTATTCCCATAACTTCCAGTAGCACCTCCAGAATCAAATATAGTGTCTCCACAAAGATAGGAGGTTGTAAAGTTTACAGGACCTCTCCAAGGACTGGAGTCTGTCGCATTACAAATAGCTCTTACAAATACTTCGTAATCTGTTGAAGGATCTAAACCAGTAATTGTATAAGGATTTGTCGTTATTGGAGTTCCAGCAGTCGTAGGATCCCCAGTACCTTGAGGTTGTATGACATACTCCCATGCAGTTTCTCCATTGTTTGCAGTCCATGAAATGTCAGCTGAATCCCCTGTAATTGTAGAGACCTCCAAATCACTTACTTGAAGACAAGTTGGTGCGGGTGCACAAGAGATTAAAATTTCATATCCAGAACGGGTAGTAGAACCATCACTATCAAACACAAATGTCAACGCCCCTGATGGGTGTGAGGAGGTGATTGGATCTGGTATTACTGTACCAGAATACTCATCCAATATGACAGTGGCATTGGTGTCAGGTCCATCATAAACCCACATTTCATCCCATCCAGATTCAGTATTAAAACTTAGGAAGGTAAATGTGACAAGATCTCCTGTAGTATCAGGATAAACGGTAACGGTAGTTAATTCATTATTTGCATAATTACCAGTAGCCCCTCCAGAATCAAATATAGTGTCTCCACAACCTGGATTTGTGCTAAATTCAAAAGGACCTGCCCAGTTACTGGTGGAGCCTCCGCAATTTGCCTGTACATAGATGTGGTGGTTTGTATTAGAACTTAACCCTGTGAGGTTAAAAGTTGTCGTTGTTGCAGTATCTGATGTACCAGTACCTTGTGTAAATCCTTCTGCCCCATATTCAATATTCCAAGCAGTTTCAGTAGCGCCTGCAGTCCAGCTGAAGTCAGCTGAGGTGGATGTTGAATTAGTCATGGCAAAATCTGTAGGAGGCAAACAGGATGGAGGACTTGTTACCACAATTTCAAATGAGGCTTCGAGCTCGTCTTCAGGGGTTTCCCATGAACTGGTGCTATCATTGGTATTTGAATCACTTGGAGAAACACCACCATTATTTCCCAAAAGAGCCCCGTAAGATGTGACTGAAATTAAGGTGCCATCCCAGCCATCAGAGTATATATCATAACAGTTGACAAAGTAAGTTCCGGCAGGCAAATTAATATCTTGGTTAATCAAACCTTGACCATTACCATAAGTCCCATCTCCTTGACCCCAAACTTGGGTGCCTCCGCCATCAACTTCGGTAGTTATACTTACCCATTTTTCGGTTGGATAAATACCGCCAGATGTTGTTATATTTATTATTGATTGTGCATCAATTTGAAAATTGAACGCAAAAAATGCGAAAAATATTAAAATAATTTTTTTCATAATATTAAATTGGTTAGGAAGTGAAATTAGTTGTTTTTTTAAGTAAAAATTAACAGAATATTAATAAATCGATTAAACGCAAATTATATAGATTAAATACATTTATTTTAAATTTTAAACCCTAAAATATTTAAATTCTAAATGTATTTAGTCTAGCTATAAATTTTTACCTTTGACCAATATGTTTATATGATTGAAAAACAAGTCATCGATTTAGAAAAAGCTGTTTTAATTGGTGTGATTACAAAATTACAGGATGAAACGAAGTCTGAAGAATACTTAGAGGAGCTTGAATTTTTAACCTATACTGCTGGTGGTGAGGTTTTAAAGCGTTTCACTCAAAAAATGGATAAACCCAACCCAAAAACTTTTATTGGATCGGGTAAAATGGAAGAACTGCGTTTGTATATAGAGCAACACAAAGTTGGAACCGCCATTTTTGATGACGAGCTATCGTCCGCTCAAGAACGAAATATTAGTAAATTATTAAACTGTAAAGTTTTAGATCGAACTAATCTTATACTAGATATTTTTGCACAACGTGCTCAGACGAGTTATGCCCGTACTCAAGTTGAATTGGCACAATGCGAATATTTATTACCACGATTAAAAGGAATGTGGACACACCTCGAACGCCAAAAAGGAGGGATTGGAATGCGAGGACCTGGAGAAACGGAAATCGAAACAGACCGTCGTATTGTAAGAGAAAAAATTGCACTTTTAAAGGCTAAGATTAAAAAAATTGACAAGCAAATGTCCGTTCAACGTAGCAACAGAAGTGCCATGGTTCGTGTGGCTCTTGTAGGCTACACAAATGTTGGTAAATCGACTCTAATGAATGTCATTAGCAAGTCGGACGTGTTTGCTGAAAATAAATTATTTGCAACACTTGATACGACTGTTCGAAAAGTAGTGGTCAAAAATTTGCCTTTTTTAATGAGTGATACCGTTGGATTTATAAGAAAGTTACCAACCCAATTGGTCGATTCATTTAAGAGCACATTGGATGAGGTTCGAGAATCTGACTTATTGCTGCATGTAGTAGATATTTCACATCCAAATTTTGAAGAACATATAGCATCTGTGAACCTGATTCTTGGAGAAATTAAAGCGTTAGATAAACCAACACTAATGGTTTTTAATAAGATTGATGCTTATGAAGCAGAACCTTTTGATGACACAGATTTGGTTGCGGTTCGTACCAAAGCCCATTATTCTTTAGAAGAATGGAAATCCACATGGATGTCAAAAATTGGTAAAAATTCGTTGTTTATTTCTGCACTCAACAAAGAGAATTTAGAAGATTTTAGAAAACGTGTATACGATACGGTTCGCGAAATTCATGTAAAACGCTTTCCATACAATCGATTTTTATATCCCGATTATGACGAGACTATAGAATAAAAACCACTTTAGCAGTAGAGGTCTTAGTTTTTTTTTTTAGAAACTATAATTTATCCCCAGTCCAAAAACTTGACGCGTTTGTAAACCTTCAAACGCATTGTCATCATAAATTGTTTGATATGCTAATGTAGTTGAAATGTGTTTGTTGATGCTCATGAACAAATTCATGGTGTAATCCAGATCAACATTTTGTGGATCTTCTAAGTAATTTGAATACAAATTCAAAGTGTTTTCCATGGATATATTTTTCATCAAATCAAATTTATAATAGGCCCCTACAGATACACCAAACTCCAAACGACTGCTTTTTCCTTCATCCACACCAAAATAAGCAGCATTTGGCAAGGTGAGTGCCTTGTCAACAACTATTAATTTGGTGGTGGCAGGAGCGATATTTACTTTTAGATTGTCACTTTTTTTCCAAAGCATACCAGGTCCAATTTGCAAGTATCCAGGCGATAAAAACTTAGTAGGTCCTTCTGTATCACTATCTAAGTCATCTGTAAATTGTGTTTTAAAATTGAGGAATGCGGAGTAATACCAAAAGCCCTTAGCTTTTTTACCTACTACAGAGTTCCACTCCAAACGGTCATCCGATTTTTGAATATCTTGGCCTTTAATTTTTGTAATCCCAAAAGAAGCGATGATTTTGTTATCCCAAGACCAATCTTCTTTTAGATAATTAATATCATAGTTGATGCCAACCGTTCCAGAAACACTGCTTACGCCGCCAGCAACCCAGTTTTCAAATGCAGACTGGTTTAATAAAAATGTAAAGGTACCGCCTTTGGTCCACACAGAATTTTTTGTATTTTCTGTTGTGGGCTCTTGAGCATACAGATTGTGACATTGGATAATAAGGGCGAAAAATAAAATAAATTTTTTCATTGGATTTGTATGTATTGGGGTTTAAATAGGAGTTAAATATAAAAAATTGTACTAAGTCAGAGAATGTGAATATAGTATTTTTAATTATTTTTTATACAAAGGCACAGACGAACAGGCCTCGCCATACATGATAGACTTTGCAATGGGTTGTAATTTATCAATTAAAAAAAGATAGGCATTTTGTGGTACAGGTTTGTTTGAGCAGCCTTTGATAATAACAGGTTTATTTTCACAGAAATGAAGGTCCAAATCAGAAATAATTGTCTGATACAAAGTTGTTTCTAGGGTTTCTAAATCTCCTACTACAACTTGTTTGGCAATTCCAGAAAGTTGGAGTCTGACCAACATAAAAGCCCAGCCGGGGATGATGGCATCAGAGGTGCAATGCAACGCTATAAATTGATCTTTATAAACGCTCCAATCATGGGTGTTTACAAGCGTTCTGAATTCTTTTTCCCGAAGAACTAAACCTTCATAAAGCCAGTCCTTAATATCAAAACAAATGCGTGAACCCTTGGGATAATAATCCTCTAAATCAATTGTGACAAGAGCGCTGTTGGCAACACGATTTACAATTTCACCAGTGGCCATAATTACAACATTCCAAGTTCTAGTTTTGCTTCTTCACTCATCAACTCTTGAGACCATGGCGGGTCAAATGTAATTTCGACTTCCGCATCTTTTACTTCATCTAAAGATTTGATTTTCTCTTCTACTTCTAAAGGGAGTGTTTCAGCAACAGGACAATTAGGGGTGGTCAAAGTCATTAAAACTTTTACTTCATAATCTTCGTTGACGAATACATCGTAAATCAGTCCTAACTCATAAATATCTACTGGAATTTCTGGATCAAAGATAGTTTTTATGACACGAACTATTTTTTCTCCTAAAGCATTTACATCAATTTTTTCGGTATTCATAATTCTATTTGTGTTTGGTATGCAAGTGCATACATTTTTATTTTTTTAATCATACTCACCAATCCGTTAGCTCGGGTAGGAGACAAGTGTTCTTTAAGTCCAATTTCATCTATAAAATCAGTGTTTGTATTTAATATAGTATTGGGACTTTGGTTCGAAAATACGCGAATTAAAATGGCAACGATTCCTTTGGTGATAATGGCATCACTATCAGCAGAAAACACAACTTTTTCATTTTCAAGATCTGCATGTAGCCATACTTTGCTCTGACATCCTTTTATGATGTTGTCTTCTGTTTTGAATTTGGGGTTGATCAATGGGAGTGATTTTCCTAAATCAATCATGTGTTCATAACGATCCATCCAATCGTCAAACATGGAAAACTCATCTATCAAATCTGCTTGTATCGTTTCAATATTCATGTGTTTATAATTATTGTTTTTCAAAGGGCACATGGTACATCCATTTAATCATTTTCTTGGGTATCAAGTTTTGGTTATGGATGTTTCATAATGCAAAAATACAATTCTTAAATGGGAATTTTAATTTTCTTACAGAGATAATATATATTCCACCAATGGCTTTATTTCCGCAGGAGGATATTTATGATCAAAATGACTCGATTGAATCGTATCCCCTTTTTGGATGACGCTTAATTGTGCGAATGGAGCACCATCGTACTGCCTGAAATTGGTTGGAGATTTTAAATTTGGTAAAGTTGCTACATTAATTTCTGCTAATAATTGCATGCACTTATCCCATTCCTTAACGCCCAAATTTTTAGAAATAGGGTTTAGCTTTTTGTAATCTTTAAATTCTGTGAGGCTGTTTTGTGTTAATATAAGTTCTTGAAAAAAGCCGCGGGTATGTGCACTGTAATAAATAGTAACATCAGTTTGTTGTGAAGTGTTTTCGTTGTTTAGAGCTGTTTTTTTTGAATTACAGTTTGTAGCAAGAGTGATTAATGAAAAACAGGCGAGAAATAGTTTCATGGTTTTGATATTTTTTAAATATACTAAAATCTAAATTAACGCAACATCATGGCGGCTTTATTAACGCCTTCCACAAAAGTGTCTATTTCTTCTTTGGTATTGTAAAAACAAAACGAGGCTCTTGCAGTTCCAGAAACTTTAAAGAAATCCATGATGGGTTGTGCACAGTGTTGTCCCGTCCGTATGGCAATCCCAAGTTTATCAACAATGGTACCTAAATCATATGCATGAACGCCCTCTATATTAAAAGAGATCACCGATGTTTTATTTGTTTTTGGGCCATAAATTTGCATGCCTTCGATGGCGTTTAACGCTTTAGTAGCATACTCCAAAAGTTCGTGTTCGTAAGCTGCAATCGCCTCAAAACCAATCGAATTCATATAGTCTATTGCAGCTCCAAAAGCAATTCCTCCACAAATGTTAGGAGTCCCAGCTTCAAATTTATGAGGCAGATCTGCATAGGTTGTTTTTTCAAATGTTACATCAGAAATCATTTCACCACCACCTTGATAAGGGGGTAGCTTATGCAACCACGATTCTTTTGCATAGAGCATTCCAACTCCAGTTGGACCACACATTTTATGGCCAGAAGTTACATAAAAATCGACATCCAAAGCTTGTACATCTGGTTTGATATGTGGACACGCTTGTGCGCCGTCCACTAACACGGCTGCTCCTACCAAATGTGCTTTTTGAATCATTTCCTCAATAGGATTAATTGTTCCTAAAGCGTTAGAAATATGATTGACAAAAACCAATTTTGGATTTAAAAGTAACAAGTCCTCATAAGCCGTCATGTCCAAGGTGCCTTCAGAGGTCATTGGAATTACTTTTAAGGTTGCTTTGGTTTTTTCGCAAAGCATTTGCCAAGGGACTATATTACTATGATGCTCAAGAGCTGAAACTAAAACGATGTCATTTTTGTTTAGAAAACTCGCAAAGCCATTGGCCACTAAATTAATACTGTGCGTTGTTCCCGACGTAAAAATAATTTCATGTGCATGTGCCGCATTAAAATGCTTTTGAATGGTTTGTCGAGCCTCTTCATACTTGTCCGTAGCTTCTTGGCTTAAAGTATGAACCCCTCTATGAATATTAGCATTGTAATTAGAATAATAATCTACAATCACATCAATGACCTGCTGCGGGGTTTGTGATGTGGCAGCATTGTCCAAATAAATTAAAGGTTTTCTGTTGACGGTTCTAGAGAGTATTGGAAAATCTTTTCGGATTTTATCAACATCAAAAGGGGGATTTAAATTTAGATCGTTCATTATAAGTCAAATCCTATATTAACGCCTAATTTATTGGCAATTAAAGCATTTATTCTGTTTTTGAGTTGTGGAATTTTCACACTTTCTAAAACGTTATTAGCAAAAGCATACATTAAAAGTGCCTTGGCTTCTTTTTCAGGTATTCCTCTAGCACGTAAATAAAACAACGCATTTTCATCTAATTGCCCAATAGTACATCCGTGAGAGCATTTTACGTCATCTGCAAAAATTTCTAATTGTGGCTTGGTGTTGATGCTTGCTTTGTCACTAATAAGCAAGTTGTTATTAGCCTGAAATGCATTTGTTTTTTGAGCTTCTTTATTAACGAGTACCTTCCCATTAAAAACCCCAATAGAGCTATCTCCAAAAATACCTTTATAATCTTGATGACTCTCACAATTAGGTTCTATATGATGTACCAAGGTGTTATGGTCAACATGTTGGTTGTTTCCAATAATGGTGACCCCATTTAAAGTGGAGTCAATATATTCACCGTTTTGATAAAAGTTCAAATTATTTCGGGTCAATTTACCTCCAAAACTGAAAGTGTGTACGGATACATGACTTTCTCTTTCTTGATTAATATAAGTGCTGTCAATTAGTGATGCATTTTCTTTGTCATTTTGAACTTTATAGTAGTCAACAATTCCACGTTTGGCAGCAAAAATTTCGGTGACACTGTTGGTCAAACTTGGATTGTCTGTAAGGCTTTGGTGTCTTTCTATAATCTGAACATGAGCATTTTCATCAACTACAATTAAATTTCTGGGTTGAAGCAAAAGTGCCGCTTCATTTCCTGTAGAAAAATGGATGATTTGAATTGGTTTTTCAACCAATTTATTTTTGGTAATATGAATGTAAGCACCTTCATTAGAAAATGCAGTATTCAGGGATGTCAAGCTGTCTTTTTCAGCTATCGTATTGAAGTAGTTTTCAATTACAACTTGGTATTTGGGTTTGCTTAAAGCGGCTGACATTAAACAAATATCAATTCCATCATGTGTGGTTTCTGAGAGATGAGATGCATATTTACCATCGACAAATACAATTTTATAGCTGTCAATATCGTGTATAAAATAGGGTTGAACATCTTTATATTCAACAGCAAATTCTGTTTTTGCAAATACACTAAAATCTTGTTTCAACACTTTTTTCAAGGAAGTGTATTTCCAAGCTTCATCTTTCTTAGCAGGAAACCCCTCAGATTCAAAGCGTTTGATGGCTTCTGTACGCATATCGTGTACAAAAGTATTGTCTAATGAGATTTGATTTTCAAAAGCAATAAAAGAGGATACTAATTTTTCTTTAAGTTCCATAAAGGTAGTGCGTTCTTTTAATTTTCAGCTTCTTGTTTGATCCAGTCATATCCTTTTTCTTCCAACTCAAATGCAAGTTCTTTGGTTCCAGACTTTACAATTTTTCCATTGTAAAGGACATGAACAAAATCGGGTACGATATAATCTAATAGACGTTGGTAATGCGTAATCACAACAACGGCATTGTCTTTTGTTTTTAATTTATTGACACCATTTGCTACAATTCGAAGTGCATCAATATCCAGCCCCGAATCGGTTTCATCCAGAATTGCTAATTTTGGATTTAACATGGCCATCTGAAAAATTTCATTCCGTTTTTTTTCACCACCAGAAAATCCTTGGTTTAAGGAGCGTGATAAAAATTTTCGATCGATTTCTAAGAGTTCAGATTTTTCACGAATCATTTGAAGCATTTCTTTTGCAGGCATATCTTCTAAACCTTTTGCTTTACGCATTTCGTTTAGGGATGTTTTCATAAAGTTAGTGACCGTCACACCTGGGATTTCAACGGGGTATTGAAAGGATAAGAAAATACCTTTATGCGCACGTTCTTCGACAGAAAGTTCGTCGATATCTTGACCTTCAAAAGTAATTTCTCCTTTTTCAACTTCGTATTCTTCTTTTCCAGCGACGACAGCAGCCAAGGTGCTTTTACCAGATCCATTAGGGCCCATAATTGCATGAACCTCTCCTGGTTTTATCTCAAGATTGATCCCTCTAAGAATTGACTTTCCGTCAATGTTTGCATGTAAATCGGTTATTTTTAACATAGTTATTCTGTACCTAATTTTAATATTTTATCTGTTTCTTTAGCTGCAGAAACGTTGATGATTTCAATAATCTCTAGTTTCTTTTCCCATAATATTTTAGGATCGTCTTTTGTAGATACGATGCCTTTCACTTTCACATTCACCATATCGGTTTCGTTGGTTTTAAGTAGGGCTGCTTTTTTATTTAATTCTTTTACTACATCATTTAAAAACACCCCATAAATATCGATGTCATTTTGTAAGACGGCAGCGTCGTCAAAAAAGATATAATTTCCTGAAATGATTTCAGTATTAACAGTGGTTTCATTGTTGTTTTTCGAATTGTTTTTACATCCTAAAACGGTCATTGCAAAAACCAGTAGTATAATTTTATTCATAGTATATTTTTTTTATCCTACAGAGCCTTCTAGGCTTATTTCTAATAATTTTTGAGCTTCCACGGCAAATTCCATAGGGAGTTTATTAAGGACTTCTTTACTAAATCCATTCACAATTAATGCTATGGCTTTTTCAGTATCAATCCCTCTTTGATTACAATAAAATATTTGATCTTCACCAATTTTACTTGTAGTTGCTTCGTGCTCAATCTGAGCTGATTTATTTTTTGCTTCTATATAAGGGAATGTGTGTGCACCACATGCGTTGCCCATTAATAAGCTGTCACATTGAGAAAAGTTTCGAGCATTTTCTGCCCTCGAACCGATTTGAACCAGTCCTCTATAACTATTTTGAGAGTTCCCTGCAGAAATTCCTTTACTAATGATCGTTGATTTGGTGTTTTTCCCCAAATGAATCATTTTGGTACCAGTATCTGCTTGCTGAAAGTTATTGGTTACAGCAATGGAATAAAACTCACCTACAGAATTATCACCTTTCAATATACAAGAGGGGTATTTCCATGTAACTGCACTTCCAGTTTCTACTTGTGTCCAAGAAATTTTGGCGTCTTTTTCACAGATTCCTCTTTTTGTCACAAAATTATAAACACCTCCAACGCCTTTAGAATTACCAGGATACCAGTTTTGAACGGTGGAGTATTTAATTTCAGCGGCATCCATAGCAATCAGTTCTACCACAGCGGCATGCAATTGATTTTCGTCTCTACTTGGAGCCGTACAGCCTTCAAGATAGCTCACATAACTTCCTTCATCTGCAATTAAAAGGGTACGTTCAAACTGACCTGTCCCCCCTTGATTGATTCTAAAATAGGTTGAGAGTTCCATTGGACATTTTACACCTTTAGGGATGTAACAAAAACTACCATCACTAAATACAGCACTGTTTAGGGCAGCATAATAATTGTCGGTTGTTGGAACCACGGTTCCTATGTATTTTTTAACGAGTTCAGGATGTTCTTTGATGGCTTCAGAAATACTCATAAAAATGATGCCTTTTTCACCAAGTGTTTCTTTAAAGGTTGTCGCAACAGATACAGAATCAACGACTATATCCATAGCAATGTTGTTCATTTTTTTCTGTTCATCAATCGAAATCCCTAATTTTTTATACATCGCCAATAGGTCGGGATCAACATCGTCTAGGGTTTTGTTTGGATCTACAGATGCGGGAGCAGAGTAATAGGCAATCGCTTGAAAATCTGGTTTTTGATAGGTTACATTTGCCCAGTCTGGCTCTTCCATGGATTTCCAAACTTTAAAAGCTTCCAATCGCCATTCAGTCATCCATTCTGGTTCCTCTTTCTTTTTGGAGATGGCTCTTACAATGGATTCATCCAAGCCAATAGGGAATGTTTCGGAATCTATATCGGTATAAAAACCATATTCATATTCTTTGGTTTTTAATTCTTCTCTTAAATCATCTTCGGTGTACTTACTCATACCACTAATAAAATTATATTATAAAGAGAAAGATTCTCCACATCCACAAGTACGATTTGCATTGGGGTTATTAAACACAAATCCAGCTCCGTTTAGACCACCAGAATACTCTAGTGTTGTTCCAATAAGATACAAAAAACTCTTTGTGTCAACCACGATTTTTACACCGTTGTCTTCAAATAATTTATCGCCTTCGCCTTGAGATTTGTCAAATTTTAAATCATAAGATAGCCCTGAGCACCCTCCGCTTTTAACGCCTACTCTGATAAAGTCATTGGCGGGATCAAATCCATCATCATGCATTAATTGCACGACTTTATTTTTTGCTGTTTCAGATACTTTTATCATAATGCTTATATAGATACTTTCTAAATAGTCCACAAATATACAACATACAGAGGGGATTTCCATACATCCTAACATTATATTAATAGATAGGTTTATAGGATTTGCCTATGGGTTAGAAAAGTCTGGATTATTTATAAAATCGGTGTCCGTTAAACTTAAAAGAAAGGCCTTAAGATCGGCTTTTTCTTGAGAACTTAGCTGTACACCTCCTTGATCCACTTTTTTCATTAAGGGATCAATAGTTTCAGAATTTTGTAAGCCTTCGCTGTAATGATTGATAACGTCTTCAATTGTTTCAAATCGCCCATCATGCATATAAGGTGCTGTGAAGGCAAGGTTTCTCAAAGAAGGCGTTTTGAATTTTCCATTGTCAGCGGGGTCACCTGTTACATTCCCTAATCCGAGATCTGAAAATGTAGTATCTAAGCCGTTATTGTGAAATTTATGATCTGTCCAAAGCGGATTGTTATCACTTCCATGACAATGAAAACAATCGCCTTTTGATTCGTCCATAAAAATATTAAAACCATTTGCTTCTTCTGGAGTTAATGTAGCGGTTCCTAAGAGGAATTTGTCAAATTTCGAATTTGCCGAAATAAGGGTTCTTTCAAACTGAGCGATGGCTTTAGAAACCAATACGGAGTCAATGGTTCGCGTTCCAAATGCCGCGTTAAAAAGTTCTGGGTATTCTGTATGCTGTTGGAGCTTATCAGTTATTGCTTCCCAAGTGGAGTGCATTTCTATAGGATTGGTTATGGGTTCAAATACTTGATTTTCAAGCCCAAAATCGCGTCCATCCCAAAAAAACTTGTTGTCATAATTCCATGCTAGGTTAAAAAGAGGCATTGAGTTTCGATTTCCAAACAAGCCGTCAATCCCGTCACTAAAGCGGGTGTCATCTGTAAATGCGTATTGAGTTTTGTGACAACTAGCACAAGCTTGAGTGTTATTGGCGGATAAAATAGGGTCAAAAAATAGTTTTTTTCCTAAGGAGATGCCTTCCTCTGTTTGGGGGTTGTTTGAGGGAATAACTGGGTCTAGGATGAGGTCTTGAAACAATTGAGGTATTTGTAGTGGACTTGGAGTAGGGGTGTTTATATAAGACTCTGCAGATTCCTTATTACAGGATGCAGTACCTAAAGCAAATACGGTTATAAGAAAAGAGATCTTTTTAAACGTCATATCTAGTTAATTCTTTCAAAAGCAAATACATTTTGTCCATTTTGATACATCAAAATTTGAGCCTCAGGATTCGGCATTAGCATTTGATTATACACATTAAGATCCCAAGAGTAAGGGGTTTTAAACCATTCTTCAATATGCATCGCAACGCTAATTTCTACCTCAGCTCCAATTGTAATCGCTCCTAAGTTCACTCTAAAAAAAGTGTCTTGTGGAAACGTTGGATTAGGCCCAGGGTTGTCAGCTGCTCGTATGGCATGGAAATTATATCCTTGTGATTCATTATTGGAGTTTAAAAATTTTCCGTCTAATTGCATGTAGTGATAACCACCTCCTAGCATTGAAGGAACATTCCAAGATGCCACATTAAGATCGTTGTATGTGCCATCAGCATTTTTTTCATTAACAAAGCCAAATACAAAAGAAACATTGCTGTATGTGCCTGTTAAAATTTTTTGGTCTGGCGTGAAAGACAGGTTTGTTTGATTGGTAACATCCACTAAATTATAGCCTTCTAACAAAATGGTTTCTCCATTTGCTTTTGTGAATTCAATATCTGAAATTAAGTAGCGCAAGCGTTCAATACTCAAAAGGTTTCCTTTATCATTTGTGTATTTGAGCATGTTAAAATCGGAATTTGTTAGGGGTGAACCTTCCCAATAGTGGGAAAAAGCCATCGTAACATTCACGGAAGCAACATTGTCATCAGAATCGGTGTTACATCCAAATAAAATCACTAAGCTCAAGGCTATTAAAGTATGAAATCGTTTCATTTTAATTTAAGTATTAAGAGGTCTGTAAATCCGTTGTTTTCATAAATATCTTCATTGGAACTATTGGAATCTCCAACAGCAATAAGTGTTTGATCATTGAGTTCAACCGCATCATAAAAAAAATCAACTTCACTGCCTCCAATGGTTTTTTGCCATTCTAAGTTGCCACTGCTATTTATTTTTACGATCCAGGCGTCATTCTGTCCTTTGTTTGAAGTAAGACTGCCATTGGTACTTCGTGAACTTCCAGAAATTAAAAAGCCATTATCTTGTGTTTTGGAAATGGATCTTCCGACATCAAAACTACTACCCCCTAAGGTTTTTTCCCAGAGCAAAGTACCTTCAGGAGTTATCTTTATAATCCATAAATCTGCTGCGCCATTGTTTTGAGAGATGTCCAAATCATTGCTTCTTGTATCTCCTACAATTAAATAGTTCCCATCTGTTGCTTGACTGATTGCATGGGCTTCATCAATTTCACTACCCCCAAAGGATTTTTCCCAAACCAAGGTTCCGTTTGCTGAAATTTTAAGGATCCAAAAATCGTAACTTCCACGATTGTTTGTGATATCTACATCATCACTATCCGAAGAGCCAATAATAATATAGCCGTCATCTTCTGTTTGAATGGCGTCATATGCCGTGTCTGTAAAGCTACCACCATAGTAGTTGCTCCATTGTTTGACACCACTCGCGTTTAACTTAATTACCCAATAATCGCCACCAGCATGCCGACTCAAAATTGAATTTCGGTTTCCTTGTCCATTTGAAGCAGAGACGTCTAAAACACCCGATAATAAGTATCCGTCATCATTGGTTTGAATGATCGAATAGGGGGTGTCACTTCCTGCAAATCCAAAAGAATATTCCCAAATAATGGCGCCACTACTGTCCAGTTTTGAAACCCAAAAATCGTCAAAGCCTGCGTTTTCAGAGACCTCAAGATCATTGCTTTTGCTTTTTCCAATTATAGCATAACCACTATCTGAAGTTTGAATTAAATCAATCCCTCGATCGTCATCACTACCTCCATATGTTTTTTGCCATTGTAATTGATTGTTTGCGTCAAATTTCAGCATCCAATAATCGTAAGATTCGTTTGATTTATTTAGGACATCTCCGTCCATGCTTTGGCTATACCCTAAAATAGCATAGCCTCCGTCTGTTGTATTAACAACAGCTTGTGCACTTTCATTTTTTGAGCCTCCTAAGGTTGCTATAAAATCGATTTCTATATCTTGCTCTCTAGGGTTAGAGTTGTCATTGTCTTCTGAGCAGTTTACCAAAAATATAGCTAACAAAAACACTCCAAACAAATTGTGTAAAAATAATTTATGCATAAAAAATTATTCGCTTTTTCGAATGATAAACAAGCCACGTTCGATATCACTAATTACAATGTTTCCACTTGTAAAAAATGGATAGACATTCCATACGCCATTAAATGCAGCATTATCATTTTCGGGGTAGGTATCAAAATATCCAATTTCAGTTAGAGAATCACTCCCAATCTGAGACAAGTCAAGAACACGAACTCCTGCACGATAATTAGCTAAAAAATAATCATTTCCATTCGGATAGCCGTTATGATCGATAGCAGCTGTGGGACCCAGGTATTCAAAGTCATATAAAGGGTTGTCTAAATCTCTAAGGTCAAATACTAATGTTCGAGTGTTGTTTCCAAAATCTCTTTCATCAAGTTCGTCACCCACAATAAAATAGTTCAAATCTTCCGTAAACCACCCTTGATGCGTGTAGGAAGTATTGGGATATGTAATGGTTGAAATAATTGTTGGATTTGTTTTGTCTGAAACATCTGCAATTACAATTTCATCTTCGTTACTGCCTACTAGTATTTCCTTTCCAGTATGATCGTTGTCTGGCCCTGTGTAGTTAATTACTTGTACATCGTGAGAATAACCACCAGCAGCAAATCCCCCTTCCGATACAGGCAAAGTTGGATTTTGGATGTTTATAAACAAGGCACCGCCTGAGAAAGGACCGCTACGGCTTGTGCCCACTACATAGGCATATCCAGAAGTTTCGTTGATAAAAATATTATGAGCACTTCCAAATTCTGTAAAGTGGAAGTCTGCAGTAAAGATTTCTGGTGGACTTGCAACGGATCTTAAGCGTGTCAAATCAAAAACTTGCATGCCGTGACTGTTCGCTTCACTCACAATAAAGGCATGATTTTGATAGACTTTGATATCTCTCCACGAGCTGTTTACGGTTGCGGTTGGAAGCACTCCTAAAAGAACAGGCGCAACGGGGTTACTTATATCCACAAAAGCGGCATGAGAATTGAGCCCTACAAGTGCATATTCTTTATTGGTTGTTGGGTCGGTCCAACCCCATGAATCATTTCCAGAAAGATTTCCTGTACCAGTAGGAGTCAAATCCTCTAATGACATATAACTCATAAGGTCATAGTTGTCACAAGGATATATATCTGCCATACCATTAATGCATGCTGCCAATGGATCACAAACATCACCAATACCATCTCCATCGGAATCTTCTTGATTGGGATTGGCAATTTCGGGACAATTATCATAAGGGTTTAAAATGCTATCTCCATCGGAATCTGTTGCTACAAATCCAACAGCCTCATTGCTACAAGAAGTCGTTATTCCAATAACAATAAATAGGGAGAATAATCGTAAAAAATAAGTTTTCATAATATTAAATTTAGGCATGCTTTTGAATCGTAATTTAAGTAAAAAATTTATACCATAAATGAAAATCAGTGGAATTAAGGGTCTTTTGTGTAAGAAATTCACCAAAAGCGTCTTATTTTTGCAGTATGATAGAAGATAAAAACCAAGAAAATACGCCCCTTAGTAGTTTAGGGGAGTTTGGATTGATAGAGCATTTAACCAAACAATTTACAGATAGAAACAGTTCCACAATTAAAGGAATTGGAGATGATGCTGCGATATTAGATTTTAAAAATAAATCAGTTGTGCTTACTACGGATTTATTGGTAGAAGGTGTTCATTTTGATTTAAGTTACATGCCCTTAAAACATTTGGGGTATAAAGCTGTGATGGTAAATCTTTCGGATGTCTATGCCATGAATGCAAATGCCACACAAATTACCGTTTCTGTGGCTGTTTCCAATCGATTTTCATTGGAAGCTTTGGAGGCACTATACGAAGGAATATATAAAGCCGCTGAAATTTATGGTGTTGACGTGGTTGGTGGTGATACAACCTCTTCTACAACAGGATTAACGATTTCTGTAACTGCTCTTGGTGTCGTAGATTTAGAGACCGTTGTTAAACGAAGTGGTGCACAGCCAAATGACCTACTGGTTGTTAGTGGCGATCTTGGTGGTGCCTATTTAGGACTTCAAGTTCTGGAACGTGAAAAAGAAGTTTTTAAAGTAAATCCTAACAATCAGCCAGATTTGGATGGGTACACCTATATTATCGAACGTCAATTGAAGCCCGAAGCTCGAAAGGATATTGTAAAACTTTTGAAAGATTTGGAGGTGGTGCCTACATCTATGATTGATGTTAGTGATGGCTTGTCATCAGAGATTCTTCATTTATGTAAACAAAGTGGTGTTGGGTGTGAATTATATGAAGATAAAATTCCATTAGACCCCCAAGTAATTTCAACTTGTGAGGAATTTAATATGGACAGTACAACTATCGCCCTGAACGGGGGGGAAGATTATGAACTATTAATGACTATTTCTCAACAAGATTTTCCTAAAATTAAAGCCAATCCAAATTTAACAGTGATTGGTTATATGACCGAACCAAGTGTTGGGATGAATTTAGTTACACGTGCCGAAACTAAAATTCCCTTAACAGCCCAAGGCTGGAATTCTTTAAGTTCAGACTCAGAAGAATAGAGGTTATTTCCAACGTAAACTTTCAATAAAATGCATCAAATCTTTTTGAATGTAATTGATGGCTGGAAAAATGGAATCGTAGTTGGGTTTGGTCTCAAAATAAAGTGCTCCCGATAAAAAATGTCGCCTATTGTCAGTCACATAAAATTGAGACTGGGATGCTACATTTCCTTTAAGATCATAAAACATACCGTACAAATTTTGTTGTTTATTTTCGTACATTCGTTCTGATATTTCATCTGCTACTTGAAGGTGTTTTTTAGTCATTTCCCTTGCGTCAGAAATGTATTTTTCGAGGTTATTATCTATTTTTTTATAATTGATGAAAACAGAGGCTTTTAATGTGGGATAGCGAAGAACAATCCCCTCAAGCATATTGTTTTTTTTAGAAACATTCAATTGTGCTAGTTTGTTTTTTTCAAACTCAAAGGGCACTTCCAGTTCACTTTTAAGATAGGTTGCTTTTGGGTAATCTAGACTCAAAAATGCTTTTGGTTTTGGCACATGAATTTCGTCACATGATAAGCATATAAAAACACCTAAAATAAAAGCGTAAGATTTCATTATTTTTTTAGTGTTACTTTGAGTTGTTTGATGCGTTTATTATTGATTGCTTCAATAGTAAATAGATACGTTTTAAAAGCAATAATACTGTTTACTTTTGGAAAACTTTTCGATATTTCAAGTACAAATCCTGCAAGGGTTTCTGCTTCTCCTTTTTTATTTTCAAAAACAGACTCATCCTCTAATTTGATAATTCTATAAAAATCTTTAAGTGTTGTTTTGCCTTCAAAAACATAATTATGACTATCGAGCTTAGAATAATTCAAATCGTCGTCGTCAAACTCATCGCTTATGTCACCAACAATTTCTTCAATCACATCTTCCAGAGATACCACTCCAGAAGTTCCGCCATACTCATCGACTACAATGGCTAAGTGAATTTTTTTCTCCTGAAACTCTACCATTAAATCATCAAGTTTTTTGTTTTCAGGCACAAAAAAGGGAGCTCTTAATAAGGTCGTCCAATCAAATTGCTTTTTCTGTAGATGCGGCAACAAGTCCTTGACATATAATATCCCAACTACCGAATCAATAGTCTCTTTATAGACCGGAATACGGGAGTATCCATGTTTTACAATTTCCGAAATAATTGTTTTAAACTCAACCGACTGATCTAATGCAAATATATCAATGCGTGGACGCATGACTTGTTTTGTGTCAGTATTTCCAAACGACACAATTCCTTGTAATATTTTTTGTTCCTCTTTTGTGGTGTCATCTTCACTCGCAAGTTCGAGTGCTTGCGACAGGTAATCAACGCTAAGGTTGGATTTTTGTTTCCCTAATTTTTTATGAATCCCTAAAGTTACCTTTTGCATTGGGAGGCTAATGGGCGATATGACAACATCTAAGAACTTCAATGGATACGCCATAAACTTTGAAAATTTCAAATTATTTCTGTTGGCATATACTTTTGGTAAAATTTCTCCAATCAGTAAAATTAAGAATGTAATCAGAATTACTTCGATAAAAAATATGAAGTCAACTTTAAAAAAACCTAGGTTTAGTTCTGAAGACACCCCTCTAAATAACGTTTCGCTTAGAGAAGCAAATAATATAACGATGGCTATATTTATAAAGTTATTTGCGATTAATATTGTCGCTAATAACTTTTTTGGTTGTTTCAAAAGCTCAATAATAATCTCAAATGAATTTGATTTGCTGTCTTTTGCTTCATCCAAATCTTTTTGTGTCAGTGAAAAAAGAGCAACTTCAGCTCCGGATATAAGTGCCGAACAGATTAAAAGCACAAGTAATCCAATGATACCAGTAGTCAAAGTGCTGTTTAAAAGAAATATAAAACTAAGGGGTTCAGGATCCAATTATAGTGTATTTTGTAAACTAATTATAATGGTAAATCGTTTGGTTCTTCGTTGTATTCAATCGCTTTGGTCGCTAAAACTTGTGGTGCTTGGTTTTCGGATGCTAAAGTGTCATTTTTTGGGGTTAAAAATGTAAAATCAACACATTGAATTTCGGTCGAATAGCGATCATTTCCTTTTTCGTCCTGCCATTTTCTGGTTTTTAAACGGCCTTCAATATATACTTTATCTCCTTTCTTGAGGTATTTCTCACAAGTCTCAGCGGCTTTATTTCGGACTACAATGTTGTGCCATTCTGTATGAGTAACCTTTTCATTCGTTTGTTTGTTAGTGTAGCTCTCATTAGTAGCCAATGGAAAACGTCCTATACAATTTTTTTCATCAAAATAATGCATTTTTACGACATCACCTAGATGACCAATGAGCATCACTTTATTTAAAGTTCCTGACATAATAGTTGATTTTTGAATGAATAAATTTGAAACAAAATTAATAACATAAAGATATCTAAAAAATGTAAAATCACAGGCTAAATTTGAAAATTATTTATAAACCGTTCTATGACAACGGGGACTGGGTAGCTTGTAATATCTGACCATTTCACAGCATTTTCAGGACTGTTTTTTGTTTGTAGAATCCAAAATTTTATATGTAACTCTTGGTGCGACAGTTTGTGAATAATATCCGAAGTGTTAAAAAGCAGAGCTTTCTCGTAACGTATGTTAATTTTATCTGATCCTTCAAGGTGGGTTAAAAACTCGTTTTCAGATATCGAGGCGGGTGTTTCAATTAGTGGAAATTGATACAGTTGTTGCCATATTCCTTTTTCTGAACGCCGTTCTAGATAGGTTTTGTGATCGTCCGAATTAATCACTAAAAAATTAAAATACTTTTTAGTGACTTTTGTTTTTTTGAGTTTAACAGGCAATATTTTGACAGACCCAGTCGCATAGGCATTGCATGATGCTAATAATGGACATTCCTTACAATTAGGCGATTGAGGTTTGCATTGCTGCGATCCAAACTCCATAATTGCTTGGTTGTAATCTCCAAAATTAGAAGGGGGTAATAACGATTGAGCTAATGCTTTAAACTGTTTAACGCCTTCTGTGCTGTTAATAGGAGTATCAATTCCAAAATACCGAGCCAAAACACGATAGACATTTCCATCGACAACAGCCACAGGTTCTTCATAACAAATAGAAGCGATTGCGCTGGCCGTATAATCGCCAACCCCTTTAAGATTAAGTAGCGATTTGTAATTTTTTGGAAATTCTCCATTTAAACTTTCTGATATATATTTTGCAGTAAAATGTAAATTTCGAGCACGAGAGTAATAGCCAAGTCCTTGCCACAAATTTAAAATTTCTGTTTCAGAAGCCTTGGCAAGTGCTTGCACAGATGGATAATTCGCCAAAAAAGCTTCATAATAAGGTTGACCTTGTTTAATTTGTGTTTGCTGTAAAATCACCTCTGACAACCAGATATTATAAGGAATCTTGGAAGTACGCCAAGGTAAATTCCTTTTGTTTACTGAATACCAGTTTGTTAAAGTTGAGGTGAAATTCATTTTAAAATTGGTTGAGCCACAAAAATAATCTTTTTAATATATTTAATTTTAATTCTTTAGGTTTGAAATATTGAATATAAAATACATATATTTGCAAGCCTATTAAAAAATCAATAATTTTAAACAAGAAATAAAATGACTAAAGCTGAAATCGTATCCAAAATTTCAAACGATTTAGGGATTGAAAAAGGAGATGTATTAGCAACTGTTGAATCTTTTATGAGCGAAGTTAAAGGATCGTTAGAGACTGGAGAAAATGTTTATTTAAGAGGATTTGGAAGTTTCATCATCAAAACTAGAGCTGAAAAAATTGGAAGAAATATTTCTAAGAATACCTCCATCAAAATACCGGCACATAATATTCCAGCGTTTAAACCTTCAAAAGTATTTGTTCAGGGAGTAAAATCGAAGGTTAAAGTAAGCTAAATTATTTATAAACTAATTTAAAAATCACATTTATGCCAAGTGGTAAAAAACGAAAAAGACATAAGGTAGCAACGCACAAGCGTAAAAAAAGACGTCGCGCTAACCGTCACAAGAAGAAATAAATTGAAAAAGTAGCACTGCTACTTTTTCAATTTATTATCAGAACGTTCTTTGATATCAAATTCATGCCAAAATTCAGTCACACCTTGCTGAATACATGAATTTACTGGATTAAATCCTGTCAAATCCTGGTGTTTAAACAACTTTATTAATGTTTATAACACCTAAAGATTACACTGTTGCAATTATCTGCGAGAGTGAATCAGAAAAAATATTTTATAATCCATCTGTACATTCGTGTATAGATTAAAATTAACACCCATGAATAAAGAATTAATAATTCGATCCAATTCAGACAATGTTGATTTTGCCTTATTAAAAGATGGAAAACTAATTGAATTTCAAAATGACGAAGATAACAGCAAATTTTCTGTTGGCGATGTGTTTTTAGCCAAAGTAAGAAAGTCTGTTCCGGGTCTCAACGCTGCATTTGTTAATGTAGGGTATCATAAAGATGCATTTTTGCATTACCATGATTTAGGGCCTAAGCTTCCAACACTTATGAAATTCATGAAACGTGTAAGCACAGGTAAACTAAAAAATTACTCTTTAAAAAACGTTACTTTTGAAGAAGACATTAAAAAAGATGGTAGTATTGACACTGTTATAAAGTCAAACCAATCTATTTTGGTTCAAATTGTAAAAGAACCAATTTCCACAAAGGGACCTAGAATCAGTTCCGAAATTTCACTTGCTGGCCGCTATTTGGTACTCGTTCCTTTCTCAGACCGTATCTCAATTTCTCAAAAAATTGAAAGCAGATCCGAAAAAGAACGTCTAAAGCGTTTAGTAAGAAGCATTACTCCCAAAGGATTTGGAGTCATTATCAGAACCGTTGCTACAGATAAAAAAGTGGCCGAACTCGATAAAGACCTTCAAGACTTATATAAAAAATGGGAATCTATTTGTAAAGCAATTCCACGCGCGCATACACCAAGTAAAGTACTCGGCGAAATGAATAAAGCGTCCTCTATTCTTAGAGATATTTTCAATGATACCTTTACAGGTATTACGGTAGATGACGATTTGCTTTATAATCAAATCAAAGATTATGTTCATGAAATTGCGCCTCACAAAGAGGCGATTGTGAAATACCACAATCCAAAAACACCCATTTTCGAAAAATTTGGGATCGAAAGACAAATTAAAACATCATTTGGAAAAACCGTGTCAATGGCACGTGGAGCCTATTTAATTATAGAGCACACAGAAGCCTTGCATGTGGTAGATGTCAATAGCGGAAATCGTTCAAGTAAAGAAAGAAATCAAGAAGCAACTGCTTTAGAAGTTAATATTCTTGCTGCAACCGAACTCGCACGCCAATTTAGATTGCGTGATATGGGTGGTATTATTGTGGTGGATTTTATTGATATGAACAGAGCAGAGAATCGCAAAAAACTCTTTGATCATCTCAGAAATGAAATGAAAGACGATAGAGCCAAACACAAAATATTACCTCCAAGCAAGTTTGGGTTAATTCAAATCACAAGACAACGTGTTCGACCAGAAATGAACATTAAAACCAAGGAAGCAAATCCTAATGGTTTAAATGGTACAGAAGTGGAAGCACCGATTGTGTTGATTGATAAAATTAATCATCAGCTGGATCAAATTATCAAAAAAGGCTATAAAAAAGTGACTTTAAACACACACCCTTTTATAGCAGCCTTTATTACAAAAGGCTTCCCATCCATACGTACAAAATGGTATTTTGAACATAAAAAATGGGTTAAAGTAATGCCAAGAGATGCTTACACATATCTGGAGTTTCGTTTTAAAAACGAAAATGGCAAAACCATTAAACTGTAAAAAAAGCCCCGCTAAGCGGGGCTTTTTTTTTGGAGTTTTTTGAGAAATTAACTTAGATAATCGTGGACTGCCCTAAATGCATATTTGTAAAATTCAGATTGGAATCGTCTGGGTTGTTAATATAGTCTTCTATAAAATCACCCACTTTTGAAGTAGTAATATTGTCAAATTTTGTATTTAAATCGGGTGTTGTAATGTTGAGTTGCAACGATTTTTCAACGGCTGTTCGTATCAATTCAGCTTCTTTGAAAAGCTCAAAATGATCCAGTAACATTGCTGCAGATAAAATCGATGCAATTGGATTTGCTATTCCTTTACCCTCGGCTTGTGGATAAGAGCCATGGATGGGTTCAAACATCGAATGTTTGTCACCAACAGATGCAGATGCCAACAATCCTATAGAACCTCCAATAACACTTGCTTCATCGCTAATGACGTCTCCAAACAAGTTTTCGGTCAGAATCACATCAAACTGTGTGGGGTTTAAAATCATTTGCATGGCTGCATTGTCAACAAATAAGAAATCGAGCTCTATTTCTGGGTAGTCTTTCGCAATTTCACCCACTACTTTTCTCCATAGACGCGAAGTTTCTAAGACGTTTGCCTTGTCAATTAAGGTCACTTTTTGGCGTCTTGATTTTGCAGCAACAAAAGCCAAACGAGCAATGCGCTCAATTTCGTGGCGTGAGTACTCACACAAATCCGAAGCGGTATTGCCATCGGCACTGAGTTTCTTTTCGCCAAAATAAATACCTCCTGTTAATTCTCGGTAAATACTGATATCAGTTCCTTGAATCCGATCTTTCTTCAAAGGCGATTTGTTTAGCAAAGTGTCGTAGGCTTTAACGGGCCTAACATTTGCATATAAGCCCAGTTCTTTACGAAGTTTTAGAAGTCCTTGCTCTGGACGTACTTTTGCCGAGGGGTCGTTGTCGTACTTTGGGTGGCCAATGGCTCCGAATAAAATAGTGTCGTTAGCTTTACAAATATCAAGTGTGCTTTCTGGAAGTGGGTCTCCAACTTGATCAATAGCGGTTGCACCTACGGGTGCAGGGGTAAATTTAAAATTGTGATCAAAGTTGATCGCAATAGCCTTCAATACTTTTACAGCCTGTTCCGTGACTTCGGGTCCAATGCCATCTCCTGATAATACAGCGATTTTTAGGTTCATATCAATCTGTTTTTTGAAGCTCAAATGCTTCGATAAGTTCTTTTTTACTCAATAAATAATCAATGTCGTCATAGCCATTAATCATACATGTTTTTTTGTAAGGATCAATCTCAAAAGATTCTTTGAGGTCTGTTCCTTTTATGCTGATGGTTTGTGTTTCTAAATTGACTTCAAATTGGGTGTTTGCATCGGTTTCAATAGCGGCAAATAGGGCCTCTAAAAACGATTCAGAAACCTGAACAGGAAGCAATCCATTGTTTAAGGCATTTCCTTTAAAAATGTCTGCAAAAAAACTAGAAACAATGACTTTAAATCCATATCCAACAAGCGCCCAAGCGGCATGTTCACGACTGGATCCACAGCCAAAATTATCACCTGCAATTAAAATACTCCCAGAATAAATAGGGTTGTTGAGCGTAAACTCTGTATTTAGATTTCCCGATTTATCAAAACGCCAATCTCTAAAAACATTGTCTCCAAATCCTTTTTTGTCAGTCGCTTTTAAAAACCGTGCTGGTATGATTTGATCGGTATCTATATTTGCAATGTTTAATGGAACTGCTTGAGTGGTGTGTGTGGTGAATTTTTCCATTAATTTAATTGTTTTGTGATGTCAATAATTTTTCCTTCAATAGCGGTTGCAGCAGCCACTAAAGGACTTGCTAAAATGGTTCTTGAACCTGGGCCTTGACGGCCTTCAAAGTTTCGGTTTGAAGTAGAAACGCAATATTCATTTTGTGGAATCTTATCGTCATTCATTGCCAAACAAGCGGAACATCCGGGTTGTCTTAACTCAAAACCAGCAGCATTGAAAATGTCTTTTAATCCTTCCTTTATAATTTGAGATTCGACTTGTTTACTACCAGGAACCAACCATGCTGTTACATTGTCTGCTTTTCGTTTTCCTTTCACATAATCGGCTGCCACTCTAAAATCTTCAATTCTTGAATTTGTACAACTTCCAATAAATACAAAATTTATGGGGGTATCAATCAAGGATTTCCCAGCTTCAAAATTCATATAGTCTAATGACTTCTTAAAAGATGGATCGTTATCCACAGGGATTGTTTCCGAAATTTTAATTCCCATTCCTGGGTTTGTCCCGTAAGTGACCATCGGCTCAATGTCCTCAGCATCAAAATAATATTCTTTGTCAAAAACCGCACCTTCATCAGTTGGAAGTGTTTTCCAATAGGCTACTTTGGCATCAAATGCATCACCTTTAGGGGCAAATTCTCGGTCTTTCACATAGTCAAAAGTAGTGGTGTCTGGAGCAATCATTCCGCCTCTGGCACCCATTTCAATGCTCATATTACAGACAGTCATTCGCCCTTCCATACTCATGTTTTCAAAGACATCTCCAGCGTATTCACAAAAATAACCGGTTCCTGAATTGGTACCCAATTTAGAAATGATATAGAGGATGACATCTTTTGGAAGCACACCATTTTTGAGTGTTCCATTGACGGTAACACGCAAGCTTTTTGGCTTTGTTAATAGGAGACATTGACTTGCAAATACTTGAGCTACCTGACTGGTTCCAATCCCAAAAGCGATGGTTCCAAACGCCCCGTGTGTAGAGGTGTGACTGTCGCCACAAACCATGGTCATCCCTGGTTGGGTGATGCCTAATTCTGGAGCCATGACATGAACAATTCCATTGTATTTATGTCCTAATTCATACAGCGTAATATTGTTATTTTTGCAGTTTTCAGAAAGTTGAGCAAGTTGTTTTCTCGATAATTCGTCTCTGACAGGCAAGTGCTGGTCTAATGTTGGAGTGTTGTGATCGGCTGTGGCAACAATCTGGTTGGGACGAAACACAGGAATGTCTCTATCTGCCAATTCATTAAATGCTTGTGGACTGGTCACTTCGTGTATTAAGTGTTTGTCAATGTATAAAATTTGAGGTCCGTTTTGAATTGAATCAACGACATGGGCGTCCCAAACTTTATCAAATAAGGTTTTTTTCATAACGAAAAGGATTCGATTTATTTATAAATCTTACTAGTTTCTATAATTTGATGAATATCGGTATCCAAAACTTCTTTTTTAGTGTCTGCAAACTTTAAGAATTCTGCATAAACAATATCGAGTTCAAGTTTTGTAAGTTCTACTCCAATATTTTTAGCTCTGTATGCTAAAGCAGCACGACCGCTTCTGGCTGTTAGCACAATGGCGGATTCTGTAACTCCAACATCTTTAGGATCAATAATTTCATAGGTCTCACGATTTTTAATCACTCCATCTTGATGAATTCCTGAGCTGTGTGCAAAAGCATTGGCACCTACAATAGCTTTGTTTGGTTGGGTATAAATTCCCATACTTTCTGAGACTAATTGACTGATGCCATATAACATTGTCGTGTTAATATTTGTGTCTAAATTCAAATAGGGATGCTGTTTCAAAATCATGACCACTTCTTCCAAAGCGGTATTTCCGGCACGCTCTCCAATTCCGTTTATGGTGCATTCTATTTGTCTGGCGCCATTTACGATTCCTTCAATAGAATTCGCAGTAGCGAGTCCTAAATCATTGTGACAATGGCAAGAGATGATGGCCTTGTCAATTCCTTTTACATTTTCTTTTAGATACTTGATTTTAGCACCGTATTCTTGTGGCAAACAGTAGCCTGTGGTATCGGGGATATTCAATACTGTGGCACCCGCTTTGATGACTGCTTCACAAACTCGTGCCAAATATTCATTGTCCGTCCGTCCAGCATCTTCTGCATAAAACTCAACATCTTCTACAAAAGATTTTGCATATGAAACGGCTCTTACCGCTCGTTCAATAATGGCATCTTGATTAGATTTAAATTTATGAATAATATGAGAATCGGAAGTTCCAATCCCGGTATGAATTCTGGGTTTTTTTGCATATTTGAGTGCTTCAGCAGCAACTTTAATATCGTTTTCTACCGATCTTGTTAATCCACAAACAGAGGCATTTGTCACGATTTTTGAAATTTCTTCAACGGATTTAAAGTCTCCAGGGCTTGATACAGGAAACCCTGCTTCAATGATGTCAACACCTAATAAATCAAGCTGTTTTGCAATAATTATTTTTTGCGCTGTATTGAGCTTACAACCAGGGACTTGCTCGCCATCGCGAAGAGTTGTGTCAAAGATTTGAATTTGTGTGTTAGACATTTCTTAGAATATATTTTTGTATTGTAGTACGAATTTATATTTTGGTTCTATCAAAAGAGGCGTTTATCACATTCTTATTACGATGTATAACTCTGCCTTATGCTAATTAAGTAGCTAATATACAACATTATATATCAATATTAATACTATGACTAAAGAGCTAAAAGATAATTTATTTGTGCTGATAAAGTCGTTGTCCAAATCTGAAAAAAGACAATTTAAACTTTATGTGGGTCGGATTGGTGTTAATGAAGATTCTAAGTTTTTATTGCTCTTTACGGTTTTACAAAAACTAAAGGTATATGATGAAGCGGCGATTTTGAAACACGGGTTTGTTAAAAAAGAACAATTATCAAACCTTAAAGCCCATTTGTATAAGCAGATATTGATTAGTTTGCGATTAAATCCATCCCATCAAAATATTAGAATTCAGATTAGAGAACAATTAGATTTTGCAACTATTTTATATCATAAAGGTCTTTACACCCAAAGCTTAAAAATATTGGACAAAGCCAAATCTTTAGCGGTTGCAAATGAAGAAAAGAATATAGCTTATGAGATTATTGAGTTGGAAAAAGTAATCGAAGGTCAATACATCACGCGAAGTATTAGTAATAGAGCTGATGCATTAACGATTCAGACTCAAGAGCTTAGTCAGCAAAACTTATTAGCGAGTCAACTGTCGAACTTATCACTTCAATTGTATGGTGAGTTTTTGAAAACGGGTTTTGTAAAACAGGCTTCAGAACATAAAAAAATTACTAAATATTTTAAAGATCGGTTGCCAGAGTATAAAATTTCTGAACTTGGTTTTAGAGAAAAATTATGGCTCTACAAGTCCTATTTATGGTACAGTTTTTTAATTCAAGATTTTTTAGGGTGTTATAAATACTCAAAAAAATGGGTAAATATTTTTCATGAACACCCAGGAATGATTAAGTTAAACCCTGTTTTTTTTCTGAATGGATATCAAAATTTATTAGAAGCTTTATTTTTTATAAAAAACCATAAAAAGTTTAAAGATACATTAACAAGACTCATAGAGATCACAAAAGAAAAGGAGTTTCCTAAAGATGATAATGTACAGAGTCTTACGTTTTTGTATGTGGGGTCTAATAAATTTAATGCCCATTTTATGGAAGGTACTTTTAGAGAGGGGCTGCCATTAATCCCTGAGACTCTAGAGGGAATTGATAAACACAAAACACGTATTGATGAACATCATGTGATGGTGTTTTACTATAAAATTGCGAGTTTATACTTTGGGATTGGTGAACATCAAAAATGTATCGATTTTTTAGATAAAATTATCAGTAATAAATCTCTTCAAATGCGTGAAGACCTTTTGTGTTTTTCACGAATTTTAAATTTGGTTGCACATTACGAAGCTGGTTTGGATTACAATTTGGAGTCCTTGATTAAAAGCACCTACAAGTTTTTGATTAAAATGGAAGATTTGTATTTAGTGCAAAAAGAAATGATTAAGTTTTTAAAGCAATTAGGAGACATCTATCCACAAGAAATTAAAGCTGCATTTAAAGAGCTACATGCCAAACTTAAAGTGTTAGAAGACGATCCTTATGAAAGACGAGCCTTTTTATACTTGGATATTTTATCATGGTTAGAAAGTAAAATAGAAAATAAATCGGTTGAATCCGTTATTAGACGAAAATTTTTATCTTTAAATAAAAATAATTAATTTTAACCGAAAATAATTTGGTTATTATGATTTTATTATTGAATATTTGCAACAACAAAGTTCAATAGCTTACTGAGATGTTATCAAGAAAGGTGAAGGGATTAGACCCGCTGAAGCCTTAGCAACCCTTTACATATAAAGTAGGTGCTAAATTCTACTTGATTTTTGATTCATTTATCAAAAATTAGATAGATAACAAAACCTAATTACTATTCTGTAATTATGATTTCTTTATAACATTTTTCTATTTAGTACACTTTTCATAAAGTGCATTTGACTTTTGGTTTAACTAATGTATTAACTCAAAACAATTAGAAAAATGAGTACTCAAAAATTCGCAACCCAAGCGTTGCACGCTGGACACAATGTGTCAGAAAATGGAGGAACAAGAGCTGTTCCTATTTATCAATCTACAGCCTATGTATTTAACAATTCAGACCACGCAGCAAATTTATTTGCACTTGCGGAGCCAGGAAATATTTATACACGTATAAATAATCCGACGAACGATGTCTTGGAACAGCGTTTGGCAGCCTTAGAAGGCGGTATTGCAGCAGTGGTTACCGCCTCAGGAACCGCAGCCATTGCAACCAGTCTTTTAACCTTGCTCAAAGCTGGCGACCATATTGTGGCATCCAGCAGTTTATACGGTGGGACTTATAACCTGTTAAGCGTTACCCTACCAAGACATGGGATTACAACCACCTTTGTAGATCCTTCAAATCCAGAAAATTTTAAAACGGCCGCACAAGAAAACACAAGAGCCTTTTTTATTGAATCTCTTGGGAATCCAAAATTGGATGTCCTTGATATTGAAGCAATTTCTAAAGAAGCAAAAGCCTACAAAGTCCCTTTAATTGTAGACAATACAGTAGCCACTCCTTATCTACTAAATCCAATTGCTTATGGTGCAAATATTGTAATTCAATCTTTGACTAAGTATATCAATGGAAATGGTACAGCTTTGGGTGGTGCGATTATCGATGCTGGAACCTTTGATTGGGGAAGTGGAAAATTCCCAGAATTTACAGAGCCTTCTCCAGGGTATCATGGTCTTGTTTATAACGAGGTGATTGGTGCAGCATCCTTTATTGCTAAAGTAAGAATTGAAGGATTAAGAGATTACGGAGCTGCTTTAAGTCCATTTAATGCATTTCAAATTATACAAGGCTTAGAAACGTTAGAAATCAGAATTAAAAAGCATAGCCAAAACGCATTAGAACTTGCACAATGGTTACAAAAACAAGAAGATGTGGAGTGGGTAAATTACCCAGGATTGGAGTCAAGCCCTTATAAGGCATTAGCGGATAAATATTTACCAAACGGTCAAAGTGGTATTGTAACTTTTGGTGTCAAAGGAGGTTTTGAAGCCGCTAAAACCATTGCAGATACTACCAATTTATTCTCATTATTGGCAAACATAGGGGATACAAAATCACTAATTATTCATCCTGCAAGTACAACCCATCAACAATTGAACGATGCTGCACAAGAAACAACAGGGGTGACAAAAGATTTGATTCGTTTATCTGTTGGTCTTGAAAATATCGAGGATTTAAAATCAGATTTGACAGAAGCGTTTAAAGCGGTTAAAACTGTTTTAGTATAATTTTTTAAGAGACCCAAATGCGTGTTCTTCAACATATAAACCTTAATTATAAAACCAAATCTGGTAAGACAACTGAAATAGTACTGTCTTACCAGCTATTTGGAAAGCCCTTACAGGAAGCACCTATTGTGATGATCAATCATGCACTTACGGGCAATTCTAATGTTACGGGAGAAGGCGGATGGTGGAATCCAATTGTGGGCCCAAATAAAGTTATAGACACCAATGTATTTACGGTATTGGCCTTTAATATTCCAGGCAATGGACACGATCAAGTTTCAAATAATTTGATAGAAAATTATAAAGATTTTACTGCACGTGATATTGCAGAAATTTTTGCGAAGGCTTTAGACTATTTAAAAATTACTCAACTTTTTGCAGTCATAGGAGGCTCTGTAGGAGGCGGACTGGCATGGGAACTCGCAGCACTCAAACCATCATTAATAGAACATCTTATTCCTATTGCATCCGATTGGAAATCTACCGATTGGCTCATCGCCAATTGCTACATACAAGAACAAATATTAAATAATTCTTCACAGCCTTTGGTTGATGCACGCATGCACGCCATGTCGCTCTACCGAACACCAGAATCTTTTAAGGCAAAATTTGATCGCATCTTACAAAAAGAAGAAAATGTATACGCAGTTGAAAGCTGGTTAAATTACCACGGAAATGTACTCAACAATCGATTTCAGTTGGCTGCTTATAAGATGATGAATCAAGTGCTAAAAACAATTGATATCACCCAAGGAACTAACGATTTTGTTGAAGTGGCTTCAAAAATAAAATCTAACATTCATATTGTGACGATCGACTCTGATTTGTTTTTTAAAGCCAAAGAAAATTGGGATACCTATGTAGATTTAAAGTCCCATAAAGACACGGTCTCAATATCAGAAATTCAATCAATCCATGGTCATGACGCCTTTTTAATTGAATACGATCAACTTGAAGTCATATTAGAAACTATTTTTAAACCACAAGAAGTGTTTTGAGAATTGCTTAATCAAACCAAAATTTATAACAAATCCATAATATGAGTCCCAAAAAATTTGAAACTAATGCCATACGCCAACAGCTAAGTCGCACCCCCTACGGCGAACATTCATCTCCTTTGTTTTTAACATCCAGTTTTGTTTTTGAGGACGCAGAACACATGCGCGCATCTTTTAATGAAGAAAACGATCAAAACCTGTACAGTCGATTTTCAAATCCAAACACCACAGAGTTTGTTGATAAAGTCGCGAAAATGGAAGGTACCGAAGCAGGATTTGCATTTGCTTCTGGAATGGCAGCTGTGTTTTCAACCTTTGCAGCCTTATTAAACTCAGGCGATCATATTGTGTCCTGCCAATCTGTTTTTGGTTCCACACATGCGTTATTTACCAAATTTTTTCCAAAATGGAATATTGAAACCTCTTATTTTAAAGTAGATCAGTTAGAGACTCTCGAAAGTCTGATTCAACCCAATACGAAAGTTATTTATGCCGAAAGTCCTACAAATCCTGCAGTCGATATTTTGGATTTAGAAGCTTTAGGCAACATCGCTAAAAAACACAATTTAATACTTATTGGTCGATTGTCATTATTTAGGAATCAACAATGTGATGGCACTTCGTGGGGATGCCATGCCTCATCAAAAATATTTTGAACCCACCAAAGGGGGGCATCATTATGCAACAGACTTGGTACAACAAATACATAAATTAAACCAAGGGTCTTATTTACACGAAGTTGTGGAAGTCGATAACAAGCCCGATTTTTGTATTGGTGTTGCGGGCTATCCCGAAAAACACATCGAATCGCCGTCGTTACACTCGGATTTGTTGCGGTTAAAAGAAAAAGTAGATGCCGGAGCCGATTATGTGGTTACTCAAATGTTCTTTGACAATCAACGCTATTTTAAATTTGTAACGATGGCTCGTGAAATTGGGATTACCATTCCGATTATTCCTGGCATCAAACCCTTAGCCATTCAAAAGCATTTGCAGTTATTACCTCAAGTTTTTAAAATAGACTTACCAGAGGCACTCATCAAAGAAGTCAATACATGTAGTTCAAATGCACAAATACGACAAGTCGGCGTAGAGTGGGCCATACAGCAATCCAAAGAATTACTGGACTTTGGGGTGCCAGTATTGCACTACTATTCCATGGGAAAAAGTGATAATATCAAAGCCATTGCCTCGCAGTTGTTTTAATAGCACACTGGAGTTTTATAATAAAAAAAGCCTGTGATATTGACATCACAGGCTTTTATAGTATAGTTAGTAAACCTTATTCTTTAATAATTTTTACAGTTTTACTTTTGTTATCAGCCTTGATTTGTAACATATACATACCAGGGTTTAAAGCACTAAGATCTAATCTATTGTTATTCAATAAATCTGCGTTAGATTTTAGCACTAATTGACCTAATTGGTTAAACACTTCAACACTGTCAAACCCTACAGGACTATTGATTGTGACCATATCCTTAACGGGGTTTGGACTAACTACAATAGCGCTAAGTTGAATATCTTCAATAGAGAAAGTGTCGCTTGTTGTAAATGACCAAGTGGGGCAATTCGCAGCATCAGCAGAGCCGCCAGCGTTTTTAGGGACAATCTTCCAATAGTAAGTTGTTCCTGTAGAAAGACCATTAAGAGTAAACCCATCATTGAAGCTAGTTTCAGTACTAAATGAATCCACAGCAATAGTAGTACCAATTAAAAAATCATAAGATGTTGGAGCATCTCCAGTCACACCTGGTGACCAAGTAAAAGTGTAACCAGTATCGGTTGCATTATTTAAGTTTACTGTAGCTCCATCTGCTGGATTTGGTGCTGTAGCAGGCGTTGGAGCTGATGCATATTGATTTACAAGATCCAAGTTATCAATTAACCATCCATCTCCCCATTCTTGCTCCTGTACCCATGCAATATAAACACTATCCCCTTCGTATGCAGCTAAATCTACAGACCTGGAATTATTGCCATCAAAAACCTGTGTGGCTGTTAAAGAACTCACTGTTGTAAAACTAGCAATATCTGTTTGTGAAGTTGTAGAAATCCGTATGGACAATGTTGTCGGTTCATAAGCTTGCAAGTAGAGAGTTTGCTCATAAAAGGTTAGCAATGAATTTACATTTGTGATACTTGTTAAAGGGCTTACTAGCCAATCTTGTGTCACACCACCAGCATTTTCATCATAAACTATCATGTATGGATTGGTAGTCCCTCCGACGGCCCAGGATTGAGCTGTACCAAGTCCATTTTCTCCCGAAAAAGTTGTCCAACCCGAAGGAATTACACCATCATCAAAATTTTCTGGAAATTGGGCATGACTAGTGAACCCGATTAATAGCATTGTTAATAGTAAAGTAATTTTTTTCATAATATTTTGTTTAATGGTTTTAATGTAAAACTAAACAAAATTTCCAAATAACACAAATAGAACAAACCGTTACTGTGTCATTTTGAGAGTTTTATGAAATTAAAAGGGAATATCTCTCAATAAATTAGTTTTTGTAAAACAATTTTAAGGAATCGATATTCTGAATATGGCAGGTTCAATTATTTAACGTATTTCTAAGAAACAATAGGTTTTATATGTTTAATTTTGAATTTCATTGCTGACCATTTGAAGAAAATTGAAACCATAAAAAAACCAATCTCTTATGAGATGGAACTTTTCGAAAAGAAATTCCGACTATCCATGTCTAGTCGGGTGGCGCTTCTGAATCGAATAACACATTACATTGTCAATCGAAAAGGAAAACAAATGCGTCCGATGTTTGTGTTTCTGACTGCAAAAATGATTTCCAATGGGCAGGTGAGCGAACGCACTTACAGAGGTGCATCTGTCCTTGAGTTGATCCATACTGCGACTTTGGTGCATGACGATGTGGTGGATGAAAGCGATCGTCGTCGTGGGTTTTTCTCTATAAATGCGCTTTGGAAAAATAAAATTGCTGTTTTAGTCGGTGATTTTTTATTGTCAAAAGGGCTTTTGTTGTGTATTGATAACAACGATTTTGATCTTTTAAAAATCATCTCAGTAGCCGTTCGTGAAATGAGCGAAGGGGAGTTGCTTCAAATAGAAAAAGCCAGAAACCTAGACATTACGGAAGCTGTATATTACGAAATTATCCGTCAAAAAACCGCGACACTTATCGCTGCTTGTTGCAGTTTGGGAGCCGCTTCTGTGAAACCATTATCTGAAGAGGTGGAAACGATGCGACAATTTGGAGAGCTTATAGGTATGGCGTTTCAAATTAAAGATGATTTGTTTGATTATGGGACCCAACAAATTGGAAAACCTACGGGGATTGACATCAAAGAACAGAAAATGACACTGCCGCTCATTTATGTGTTGAATCAGTGTTCTAAAAAAGAAAAAAGTTGGTTAATCAACTCTATTAAAAATCACAATAAAGATTCCAAACGGGTCAAGGAAGTGATTGCTTTTGTAAAAACTAATGGCGGTTTGGACTATGCCGTTTCTCAGATGAAAGCCTTTCAAGAGCAGGCGTTACAATTGCTCGAACCTTTTCCAGAATCGCCTTACAAAAAATCATTGATTTTAATGGTTAATTATGTGATTGAAAGAAATAAATAACCAAAAAGAGTGACTTTTTTTAGTACATTTACGACATCCATTTAATTTTTTATTTTGATTTCAAAAACCACCATAGATCAAGTATTTGACACTGCCCGTGTAGAGGAGGTGATTGGTGATTTTGTGCAATTAAAAAAATCGGGGAGTAACTTTAAGGGTTTAAGTCCATTTAGTGAAGAGCGGACTCCGAGTTTTATGGTATCCCCTGTAAAACAAATTTGGAAAGATTTCTCAACAGGTAAAGGCGGGACTTCTGTTTCATTTCTGATGGAACACGAACATTTTACCTATCCTGAAGCCATAAAATATTTAGCCCGAAAATACAATATTGAAATTGAGGAAACTGAACAGTCAGATTCCGACAAAGAAGCTGCTGGGGAACGCGAAAGCATGTACCTCGTAAGTGAATATGCAAGGACCTATTTTCATAATACTCTGCTTAAAACAGATGCCGGAAAAGCCATTGGTTTGAGTTATTTTAAGGAACGTGGGTTTACGGATGAGACAATTAAAGAGTTTCAGTTGGGCTATTCCACAGATGATTGGAGCGGACTAACGGATGCCGCCCTTAAAAAAGGATATCAGCTGAAATATTTAGAAAGAACAGGTTTGACCATTGTAAAAGAAACCAAACAGTTTGACCGCTTCAAAGGGCGGGTAATGTTTCCCATACATAGCATGTCTGGACGGGTACTTGGTTTTGGAGGTAGAATTTTGGCTAAAAATGAAAAAGCGGCTAAATATCTCAACTCACCAGAGAGCTCTATTTATCATAAAAGTAAAGTCTTGTATGGAATTTATTATGCCAAACAAACTATTGCTAAAGAAGATAATTGTTATTTAGTTGAAGGCTATACCGATGTGATTCAGTTTCATCAAAAAGGGATTAAAAATGTGGTCTCCTCCTCAGGTACCGCTTTAACCCCTGATCAGATTCGATTGATTAACCGATTGACTAAAAATATCACGGTATTGTTTGATGGCGATCCCGCAGGAATAAGGGCTGCACTACGAGGGATTGATTTGATTTTGGAGCAAGGCATGAATGTCAAAATTTGCACCTTTCCTGAGGGCGAAGATCCCGATAGTTTTGCTAAACAAAATACACTTGAAGAATTACAAGCCTACCTCAAAGAAAATGCAAAAGATTTTATTGCTTACAAAGCTTCTTTGCTTATGGAGGAAGCCCAAGATGATCCAGTGGCGAAGGCCAATCTGATTCGGGATATGGTGACAAGTATTTCTAAAGTAACAGATAATATTCAACGTGAAATTTATGTACGAGAATGTTCGCGTATTATGGATATTAGCGAAGAAGTCCTTTTTAGTACGCTGGCTCAAATGAGTAAAAAAGCGCAAAATGAAGCCAATAAATCGTACAACCAAAATCAAAAAGCATTTGAGGTTGTTAAATCTACAAGTCCTCGTGTTAAAGTAGATATTCAGTATGAGCTGGAACAAAAAATCATTGAAATATTACTTCTCTACGGAAGTCGAAAAGAAGCGTTTGAAGATTTAATTCTGAAAGAAAATGACAAAGGTACACTTGCACTCGAACCTGTAATCCATGAAGTTAAGGTGTTTGAAAAAATATTTCTGGATTTGCAAGAAGACGAAATGCAGTTTACCAATGAAAACTTTAAAACCCTTTATTATACGATTATCGACAGCCTAAACCAGTCGGATGATTTTGTAATTGAATCTTTTGTAAACCATTTAGACCCTGATTTGGCTTCGGACGTGACCAATATTTTAATGAATGAGGAACGTTACAACCTTCATAATTGGGAGAAAAATAATATTTTTCCAAAACCAAAAGACGTCAGTATTGCGCAATTGGTTAGTGAAACAATTCTGACCTTGCGTTGTTTTTTAATTGATCGAAAGGTAAATGAAATTAAACAAGAGACTCAAAACGAAGTGGATCACCGCGCTCTTTTAGAAGATGTATTGAATTACTCCAATTTAAAAATGTTGTTATCCAGAAAACTAAGTCGCGTCCTCTAAATATTATTTTTTCTGACGCCCGTGATCAATCAGTTCCACAAGGGTTGAGACATTCAATTTTTTCATTAAACGCAATTTATAAGTGCTCACGGTTTTTTCATTAATATTCAATTGGTCCGCGATATCTATATTTCTTTTTCCAGATGAAATGAGCTTTAAAACTTCCACTTCACGGGTCGAAAGTTTCTTATAAAGGTTCATTGTTCCAAGGTTATTTTTTTCAAAAGTAAGGCTCTCCGCAAGCTCCTTGCTCACATAAATACCTCCTTTAAACACCGTAAGAATGGCGCGTTTTATGGTGGCGGTTGTCACCGTTTTAGATAAATATCCAGAGGCTCCCGCTTTGATTGCACTGATGGCATAAATATCCTCGGGATGTGTGCTAAAAATAATAACCCTTACATCATTAAATTCTTTTTTGATAGTACGAAGTACCGTGATTCCATTGATGTCGGGAAGATCCATCGTCATAAGGACGATGTCTGTATTGGATTTTTTGAGATAGTCTAAAAGCTGTGTTGCTGAGTTCGATGTATTTACAATTTTGATGTCTTTTGAATTCTCAAACAACATACGAATCCCATAGCTTACAATGGGTTGATGATCTGCAACAAAGACTCGAATCATTTTAGTTTAGTGTTTTAATTTTTCAGGAATCTTACAGACCGGAATAGGGTTCATTTTGTGTGTATTGGCTGCGTTATATCGCAAATAAATCTCAAAAACGGAGCGTTCTCTGCCTTCAAAATCGTTGACTGTTTTTCCATTTTCAACCGCATTCATGGCCCATTCTAATTCTGGATACGAAGCTCCAATTTGGTCTTCGTCGCTTCGGGCATCCCCAAACAAACCATCACTAGGTGCCGCTGTTAAAATGCTTTGAGGGACTTGTAATGCCTTTCCTAAATCGTACACTTCCGATTTTAATAAATCAGCAATGGGGCTGAGGTCTACGCCGCCATCTCCATATTTTGTATAAAATCCAACCCCAAAATCTTCTACTTTATTTCCGGTTCCAGCCACGAGTTTTCCTAAAAGTCCTGCATAGTAATAGAGTGTTGTCATTCGTAAACGTGCTCTCGAATTTGCCAATGCCATATCTACGGTTGAAGTGCTGCCTTCTAAACTAATTTCATATTTGAAACTCTCAAAAACAGGGGTTAAGTCAATCCGTGTTGACTGTACGTTTGGAAATCTTTTTTTTAGTTGTTTGATATGTTCTTGGGCTCTTGAAACATGACTTTCTGCTTGATGGATAGGCATTTCTAAACACATTACATCCAATCCTGTCATAGCACAAAGTGTTGAAGTGACAGCAGAATCTACCCCGCCAGAAACCCCCACAACAAACCCATTTACCTTTGCGTTTATGGCATAGGTCTTAAGCCATTCCACAATATGAGTAATCACCAGTTTTGTTTTCATGTAACTTTTTTTAATAGCCTTACAAAAGTAATCTATTCTGGATAAATTATTTTATGCAAATTAAATATAATGAACAAAAATACAATTCAATTGTTCTAGAATTCTGTAACTTACACCTCAATAGAGTTACCAATTATTAATTTTATTTCTTTCATTTTAAAGAGTCATTATGAAAAAGTGGTATAGTTACATAATAAATTTAGTAGTATTGCTAGGCCTTCAGTTTAGTTATGCTCAATTGAGTCGAACCCATTATATTCCTCCGATAAGCGTTGCCAATAATTCAAACGCTACCCCTCAAAATCAATACTTACACATATCAACTCCAAGTATAACCCCCGTTAGTGTTACATTGACAGAAATTGGAGGGTCTGTTAACGTTCTTTCTGTATCAAATGCAAATCCAATAGAAGTTTTAATCGGCTCAGGAACAAATACTTCGTTTATAGCAGACGTTAGTAGTACAGGAACTAAATATTCAAACAAAGGCTATTCGATCCAAGCAGACCAGCCTGTTTATGTTTCTGTTCGTCTCATAGCTGGCACCTCTCAATCTCAAGCAGGGTCTTTAGTTTCTAAAGGTTTAGCGGGTCTTGGCACAACTTTTAGGGTCGGAACGTTTACAAATCAAAAAACATTTACATCAACAACAACAGATTATTTAAATTTTGTTTCTGTTATGGCAACTGAAAACAATACGCATGTTGATTTTTCAGATTTACCAGCAGGCGTTGTTGTAGAAAATAGCACGCCACTCTCTGTTGTGTTAAATTACGGTGAAACCTATGTGATTGCATTAAATCCTGGAGTTACACCAGTTAATAGAGATGGCTTGGTGGGTGCTCTTGTTAGTGCAAATAAACCTATAGTAGTCAACTGTGGATCTACAAACGGAAGTAATTCGACAGGAAATGGACGCGATTTTGGAATTGATCAAATTGCTCCCTTTGAAACCATTTTAAACGATAATCAAACGTACAGCGAATATATATTTGTGAGAGCCAATGGCTATGATGACATTGAACGCCCTCTGATTGTGGCGCATTTAGATAACACAGACGTGTATGTAAATGGAGATGATTCAACAGGAACGTTTTTAATTACATTATCCGCTGGGGATTATATTAGTATAAACGGGTCGTATTTTAGCACCCAATCAGCTTCTAGTTCCAACCCTGGAGGTAATATGTATGTTTGGACTTCTAAAACTGCTTTTGCATACCAAGGAATTGGGGGTGCAAGTAGCGAGGCTAATCAAGAGATGTTTTTTGTGCCCCCTCTTAATTGTAAGACCCCAAAAACAATAAATAACATACCTCTCATTCAAAATACAGGCACAGGAAGTGCTGTTTTTTCAGGCGGAATAACAATTGTTTCTGAAGTTGGTGCCGCTATTTTTATTAATGGTGTGGCAACGAATGCTACTCCCCAAACGGTGAATGGGAACCCTAATTTTGTGACCTACTTGGTAAGTGGTCTTTCTGGAGATGTGAGTGTTTCTTCAGATAAACAAATTTACATTTCTTATTATGGTGCTAACGGAGTTGCCTCATTAGGGGGCTTTTATTCTGGATTCATTTTCAAACCAGAGATTTCATCTAGAGGACTTACATCGGTAGTGACCGAACTTTGCATCCCTAATATAGAACTTAATATTAGTAGTTTAGAGTCTTTTGATGCCTACCAATGGTTTTATAATGGCTTGGCGATCCCTGGAGCAAATGCAGAAATATGGATTCCAGAATTGCCTGGGTATTATCAATTAGAAGGAATCATTACAGACTGTCAAACCGTTCTTTCAGACAATATTCCGGTGAGTAGCTGTGCAGGAGACTTTGATTTTGACGGCGTAAATAACAATATTGATACAGATCATGATAACGATGGCACTCTTAACAGTCAAGAATCTAATTGCGATCTAACATTTAATCTTTCAAACAGTTCCGGACCTTTTTTTACTGCCAGTTCCGTTGCGAGTGTCGCGAATGATTTGTCCACCACCTTTACTGGATATACAGATCAATCTATGCTGTTTCAGGCAGCTCCAGAAACGGCAGGTTCTATAAGTTCAAGTACTTATGAACTTACTTTTGATGTGCCAACGAGTTTTGTAGTTCAACAATCTGATTCTGGAAGCACCCCTGGATCTGTAGATTTTGATGAGGATGATTTTTTTATTTTTAGGGTTGCTTACGACGAAACACTGACAGTTTTGGATCCTGAAAATCAACTTTTAATTGACACAAATTTCGATGGGATTTATGACAATAATATCGAAAAATTTACGGCTTTTGAAATTAGATTTAAATTAAATTCAGCGGTACTTTCTTCTGAGGATGCCTCTTTTTCATTTCATAGCAATCAAGCGAGTGGATTTAGCATAACATATATTAATAAATCGGATGCTGAAATTAATTCAGCGGCTTTTCGGCTGATTCAAACCTGTAGACCGATAGATTCTGATGGCGATATGGTTGTTGATGCATTGGATTTAGATAGTGATAACGATGGTATTTATGATGTAATAGAAAATGGAAACTCAAACTTAGATCTGGATCAAAATGGTCAAATTGATTCGGTTGAATTAAATGATAATAACTATGATGGTCGTCATGATGCTGCTTTCGATCCAGGTGATTTTGATGGAGATTCTGTACTTGATTTTTTAGATTTAGATAGTGATAATGACGGACTGTATGATTTGTTTGAAGCGGGGATTGGAATTAATAGTTTTGATGTTGACAATGACGGTCAGATAGATTTAGGGTTTCTAGATTCTAATATGAATGGTGCAGCAGATGTTTCAGAAACAAGAACACCTCTAGATTCGGATGCTAATGACACTCCTGACTTTATACAATTGGATTCCGATTCAGATGGGTGTTTTGATGCAGACGAAGCTGGATTTACAGCCACTTTAGGAATTTTAGATGGAACAGCTTTTAATAACGATGGGCTTGTGTCTGGGGGAGATGGTTATAATTTTGCAATAGACAGCAATGCAGACGGATTGTTTGATTATCAAGACTTCATTAGTATTGATCCAGTTGAAATAACCACTCCAATTGTTGTTTGCGAATCTGAAAACGCCTTAATTTCTGTTTCTTTAGAAAGTACCTCAAACTCTTTTGATAGCATCCAATGGGAACGGAGTTTGGATGGAGGTTCAACATGGACAGATGTGAATGAGGTTTTAAATAGTTTTGAAGGACAAGATTCGAATGCCTTACAAATTTTAAATACGGAACTCTCTGTGAGTCAAAGCATATTCCGTGCTCGAATGGAACGAGTGGATTATGTTTGTGGACCAACTTATACAAATGAAGTTGAGCTTGTTGTAAATCCATTACCAGTAATTCAATCCTCCGCTGAGCTATTTCAGTGTGATCAAGATTTGGATGGAATCACTTTTTTCAATCTTAATGAGGCCGCTCAAATACTATCCTCTAATTACCAAAACGAAACCTTTTCTTTTTATTTTTCGCAAGCGGATGCTGAGTTTGGAGCTGTCTCTACAGCTATTTCAGACCCAATTAATTATGAAAATATAACGACAGATCCTTCCATTAACCCAAATACTTTATATGTTCGAGTAGAAACGGATTCTGGTTGTGCTTCAGTCGCAGTGTTAAATTTATTAGTATCAACAACGCAAATACCAGATACATTTTCCATTCCCGATTACAAGGCGTGTTTTGACTCAGATGACGGTTTAACTACTTTTGATTTTAGTGATTCTGAAGCGGTTATTTTAAGTCTATTTTCAGCGAGCCAATCTCTAACGGTTACGTACTATGAAACAGCATCGGAAGCATTATCAGAAACAAATCAAATCACAGATATTTCGAGTTATGACAACACCACTGGATTGAATCAGTCGATTTGGGTTCGAGTGGACTCGAACATAGATAATTCTTGTGTAGGAATAGGCTCGTACATCAATTTAATTGTAAACCCGTTACCGACAATTGATGTTCCTACGTCTAACCCCTTTTATTGTGTTGACGATTCCAACGTCTTCACTGTTGACTTGCCATTGGAGTTTGACGACTTGTTGTTAGGGACTCAGTCAGCAACTAATTTTTCGGTTCGTTATTATGCCACAATCAGTGATGCATTAAGCAGCAGTAACCCAATTACTACAGTCTCAAACACTTCTTCTTCAGAGTTGGTTTTTTGCAGAATTGATAATCTAAATACATTTTGTTTTGATATAGATTCTTTTACAATAGATTTTATCAACAGTCCCAAGGCAAGTTTAGTCCCTCCGTTTATAGACTGTGATACCGATAATGATGGTGTTTTTATATTTGACACTTCTGATTTAGAAACTACAGTTCTTGATGGTCAAACAACAATCTCAATCGATTATTTTGATGCTTTTGGCGTTCCATTAACAGATTCAAATGGTCTTGCTATAACAAGTCCATTTCCTTCTGTTTTTTCTACAAATACCAGCACGGTTCGCGCAATAGTTTCAAATGCTTTTTGTCCCGATGCTTTCGTAGATATTAATTTTACAGTTAATTCTAACACAGATTACTCCGTAGATGATATTGTAATTTGTGACGGTTCGTCAGAACTTTTAGAATTAGATTTAGAATATCCATCAAATGTGTATAATTATAGTTGGGTGTTGCCAAACTTAGATACCTATTTTTCTGCTTTACCTGAAATTAGTGTCAGTCAAACAGGGCCTTATAGTGTGACGGTCACAAACCCAGATGGAAGTTGTGCAAATACTCAAAGTTTTGAAGTTCTTGCTTCCGAGGGGCCAACACTGTCAATGGAGGATATTACGGTTGTTGAAGCGACCTCTAACAATTCTATTTTAATTTTAGAGTCTAATTTAGGGTCGGCCAATTATGAGTTTAAATTGATCGACGAAAATGGATTATTGGTTTCGGGCTATCAAGATGAGGGCTATTTTGGTAATCTAACAGGCGGGTTTTACACGCTATATGTAAGAGACGAACTACAATGTGAAGAGATTTCAATTACAATTCCAGTGATTTATTTCCCAAAATTTTTCACACCTAATAACGACGGTTACAACGATGTTTGGGAAATTAAAGGCATCCTTCCTAACAACTATAGCTCCAGTCAGATATATATATTTGATCGGTATGGGAAACTATTAAAATCAATGTCATTAAATAATAATTATTGGGACGGCTTGTATGATGGAGTACGCCTTCCTTCAAGCGACTATTGGTTTAGAACTGAGTTTGTTAGACTGGACGGAACTCTGCTAAGCAAACAGGGTCATTTCACTCTTAGATACTAACGACTTATTTTTACGACAGAATTCAATTTTAATATATAGATTAATTACTTTTGTGATTCAATCGATTTTAAATTATATTTTGAAACTAAAGAATACTCCGTTCCAGTTATTGTACGTTTTAAAGACAGTCGTTTTTTTACTTGTTTTTGCTGTTTTTTCATGCCAAAACTCAACTAAACTAGAAAAAGAAATATCTCAAATAGAGGTGGATTTAAATATCGAAAGATTTGATCAGTTGTTTGCTGCATCAACACCCGATGATCTTCCCGCATTAAAACAAAATTATCCATTTTTATTTTCTAAAAGGTATGCAGACTCCGTGTGGATTAATCGCATGAGTGATCCAATTCAACAGCTTCAAAACAGAGCGGTGGACAGTGTTTTTGAAGATTTTGCCAGTACTGAATCTGAAATATTTAATTTTTATCAGCACCTTAAATACTATAATAAAGCATTTAAGACTCCTCGAATGATTACGGTGCTTTCGGATGTTGATTACCGGAATAAAGTAGTGGTAACAGATTCTATTGTGCTTATTGCATTAGACACCTATCTTGGAGCAGAGCATGAGTTTTATGCTAGTTTTTATGATTATATCAAACAAAACTTAAATAAAGATCAAATTGTGTCAGACTTGGCAGCAGCTTATGCAGAGCGATTAATTTATCAACCTAAACGAAGTACTTTTCTAGAAGAAATGATCTACTTTGGAAAGCAATTATATTTGAAAGACCTCTTGATTCCATTCAAAGAAAACAATGAAAAAATAGGCTATTTTCCTGAGCAATACGAATGGGCTAAAGATAATGAGTTTTATATATGGCAGTACTTTGTTGAAAAGGAATTGCTGTATGAAACCGATCGGAAATTATTAGCACGTTTTATCATATCAGCTCCTTTCTCTCGATTCAATTTAGAATTAGACAGCGAATCTCCTGGGCGACTCGGACAATACATAGGATGGCAAATTGTAAAATCGTATATGGAAAACAATACAACTCCTTTACTTGAAATGCTTCAAATGGAGGCTACCGAAATTTTTAATAACGCAAAATTTAAACCAAAAAAATAATGGCAAAGACACATACTTCAAAGATAGAAATGACCGTAGAATTAGATGAGAATCGTGTCCCAGAACAGTTATTTTGGAGCGCTCAAGATGGCGGGGTTGCACATGAAGAAGCCAAAGCAATGATGCTTTCTGTGTGGGATCAAAAAAAGCAAGAAACACTTCGTATTGATTTGTGGACAAAAGATATGCCTGTGGATGAAATGAAATTATTTTTTCATCAAACATTAGTAACAATGAGTGACACCTATTTACGAGCTACCCAAGATGAAAAAATGACTGCGACTATGAAAGATTTTTGTGATTATTTTGCTGAGAAATTAGAACTTATTAAAAAGTAAATTACCACTCATTTAATCGGTTGGAATCCAACTTTAAAAAGATAAAAATCAAGATTGTAAAGCTCCAAAGTCCTGAACCTCCATAGCTAAAAAAAGGCAGAGGAATCCCAATGGTTGGGATGAGCCCCATTACCATCCCAATATTAATTAGAAAGTGAGCAAACAATATACTTGCGACTCCGTAGCCATAGACTCTGCTAAACTGTGATTTCTGTTGTTCTGCCAGATATAAAACTCTCAAAATTAAGATTAAAAACAGGAAGATAACGGTACTACTTCCAAAGAAGCCCCATTCTTCACCCACTGTGCTAAAGATGTAATCTGTGTGTTGTTCGGGCACAAAATTACCTTTGGTTCGCGTACCATCCATAAAACCTTTCCCAAAAGTGCCTCCAGATCGAATTGCCTTCTCAGACTCATTGAGATTATAAGAGATATTACGCTTCATGGTTTCCAATTTCACGGGATCTTTTTCCAAGCGTAGCCAAAGTCCAATACGATCTTGTTGGTGTTTTTGTAAGACATTATTATAGGCCCATTGAATTCCAAAACTAAGTCCAATACTGCATATTAATACTGTCAAAACACCGCCTATTTTTTTCTTTTTACGTTTAAAAAACAGTTGGTAAATTAAAAGTAATCCAGTCAGAGTCAAACAAACGGACAGTGCAGAAAATTTTAAAGTCCCAGTTCCTAAAAAGGCTACAAAAACAGCAAATAACAAATAGTATTGTGGGATACCTTCTCGATAAAACACAAAAAACAAACTTGCAAATACAAGCGTGCTCCCTGCATCATTTTGTAATAGAATTAAACCTGCTGGTATCCCCACCAATATGGCTGCTTTTATCTGGTCTTTTTGTTCTTTAATATTAGTTTGTAAACCATTTATATATTTGGCTAGAGCCAAAACTGTAGCGAATTTAGCAAATTCACTTGGTTGTAAAGTCATTCCTCCAAGATCATACCATGAGATTGCTCCATTTATTTGCTTTCCAAAAATAAATAAACCTACTAAAGACAAAATAGAACCTAGGTAAATAATACTTGCAAAACGTTCATAAAACTTTGCATCAATAGCTAATATCAGGATAATTAATACAAACGAGCTAAGTATAAAAAAGAGTTGTTTCCCATAGGGCTTAGAAATGTCAAAATAAGAGGTAAATTCTCCTACTACTGAGGCTGACAAAATATTGAAATACCCAAAAACAACCAGTGCTGTAAAAACAATCACAGTGAGCCAATCTAATTGAAAACTAGTGCTGCGGTTCAGGTTCATTGATCATTTATTTTAAATGGTTTACCACTGTAGGGTTTGAGGTATTCATCTTCCAAACTCTTTTCGATGACTAAGCTTTCCATTCGTTTTAAAGTGACCTCCCCTTTTATATATTTTTCAATCATCAAACTCGCTATACGTCCCGCCCAGCGCGATCCGTAATAGCCATTTTCAACCAGAACGGCGATGGCAATTTTAGGATCATCTTTTGGTGCAAAAGCCACAAATATGGAGTGGTCTGTAAGCTGTTGTCTTACCCCATTAATTTTAGTGAAATTTTCGGCGGTTCCTGTTTTACCACAAATTTCTATTCCTGGAACTTTCAGAAAATTGGCGGTTCCTTTATTATACACATTATGCATTCCTTCAATGATGGCATCAAAATATTTAGGGTCGATGGACGTTTGTTTAGGGGTCGTGAAGTTAGGGTCCATGCCCTCAGCTTCAATAGATTTTATGATATGAGGGGTATAATAATGACCTTTATTTGCAATCGCCGCTGTCATATTTGCCAATTGGATGGGCGTCACTAAAATTTCTCCCTGCCCAATAGCATTTGAAATAATGGTGGTTGCACCCCATTGAAAGTCCGGATACCATTTGTCATAGTAGCTCCCATCCGGAATGTTTCCTTTTTTTCCAACGGGTAAGTCATTGCCTAAAAAATTACCTAAACCAAAACTTTTTATATGACTGCTCCAGATGTCCATGGACTCGGAAGCATTGCTATATTTTTCAATAGTTGTTCTGAAAGCCATCGCAAAATAGTAATTACAGGAATAGCTAATTCCAGAATCTAGATTTCTAAAGCCTCCACCACAATGACATTTCATAACCCTGTTGTTTTTTCCATAGACATATCTTTCCGAACAAATGATATTTGTTTTTGGAGTGATGGCATTTTCTTGTAAAGCAGTCAATGCGACTAATAATTTAAATGGAGATCCTGGAACATGCATTCTAGTAAGTCCTTTATCAATTAAAGGCCTGTGAATGGTGTCTAAATACAATTTGGTGTAGTTTTTGGAACGTTGGCGACCTACTAATAAGTTTGGATTGTATGAAGGAGCAGAAACAAGACTCAAAATTTCGCCTGTGCTTGGTTCAATAGCAACAATGCCACCAATTTTGTTTTGCATTAGCAATTCTCCATAGGCCTGGAGCTTGGAGTCGATGGTGATTTTTATGTCCTTCCCTGGAACTGGAAGGGTGTCAAATGCTCCTTGTTTATAGGCTCCAATATCTCTGTTGTAAATATCTTTTTGGATGTATTTTACCCCTTTGACTCCTCTTAGCTTTTTTTCATACGAGACTTCGACTCCTTGTTTTCCAATCATATCTCCTTGGCGGTAGTAAGAATCTTTCGCAATTTCTTTATTGTTTGCCTCAGCAATGTACCCTAATACATTGGCACCAATAGAAGTTTGATAATCCCTTAACGATCGTTTTTGAATATAAAATCCTTTAAATTTTCTTAATTTTTCAGAAAGAAAAGCATAATCTTCTTTAGAGAGGTGACGTAAGAATGGTGAGGGAAGTCGTGGTGAATAATTGTTAGCCCGCTCATAAGATTTTAAAAACGCATTCTTATCAATTTTCAATAAATTACAAAAAAGTATAGTGTCTAAAGGCTCAACTTCTCTAGGAATTACCATCACATCATAACTCGGTTGATTAGCCACCAAAAGGCTGTCATTTCTGTCGTAGATATAGCCACGTTTTGGGTAATGAAATACTTTTCGAATGGCATTGTCATTATCAATATCGAATTCATTGGCAGTATATATTTGTAAATAATACAAACGTCCAGTAAAACAAATTCCTGTTAGAATGACCAGCCCAAATAGAAGTATTTTCCTCATGTCTCTTTTCTGCTAAATAATGAACTAAAAAGTAAACACAGTATCAGCGTAAAAACACTTGAATACAAAGTTTGTTGGAGAATTAGAACTGATTTTGTTTCATCAAAAATAACAAGAGAAAACAATATTAAGTGGTGAATGACGATGAGTAACAAAAAGTAAACCAACCGCCTAGAAAATTCTACAGTGCTGAATTTTATAGATTGATAGTCGTAGGCCGATCCAAACGAAAATTTAAGAATTAGTGGACGGATATAAGCAATGACCACACTTGCTGCGGCATGGACACCACCAGAATCTAAAAATATATCGACAGTATACCCTAGTAAAAAACTAGTAAAAATAAACAACAATCGGTTGTTGATGACTGGGTATAATAACACAAAAATGACGTACACATAAGGGTTTATTTCCCCCATAAAATTTATGTTGCTACAAATCAGAACCTGAAGTAAAACTAGGCTTATAAAACTCAAAATAATTTTCAGTACACTATTATTGTTCATTGAAATTGTTTAAGGCTTTAAGCTCGTTAATGTCGTTGTTTTTTATAATGTAAACATGCTCTAGGGTTCTCATATTATTGAATAATTTTACGTCAATAATATAAAGGTCTTTTGTGTCATTAAGGCGAAAAGATTCAATACTTCCAACAGGGATATCTGGAGGAAACGTAGAGGAGTATCCGCTAGTGACAATTGTATCTCCTACGGACAATTTTACAAGGTCTTGTATGTCTTTTAATTGGGTGATTTCAGGCGATTCACCATCCCAACTTAAGGTTCCAAAATAATTAGTTTTTTTTAACTTTACATTGATGCGACTGTTTGTGTTTAAAATAGATAAGACTCTAGAATAGTTTTTAGATGTTCCATCAATAACACCAACAATACCTTTTGAAGTGATTACGCCATAATCTTCTTCAATTTGATCGTTTTGGCCTTTGTTAAGAGTTAGATAGTTATTTGGAAGGGAGTAACTGTTTTTGTAAATCAGACTTGGTTGTAATTCATATTTGTATTCTAAAAGTGTATCAACGGTCGCTGTTTTTTTTTGATTAAAAACGGTCATTCTCAAGCGACTGTTTTCTTCTAAAAGGATTTGATTTTCTTTTTTGAGATTGAAGTATTGGGTAATGCTATGAAAGGTAGCGTAAATACTGCCTGTGATTTGATTGGAGGAATTTAAGAACTTACTTCGTTGATAGTCATGTGATTGAATCGTTAGTGAGAGTGCATAAGAAAACAACAACAAAAACAAGACAAATGTTTTGTTTTTAATGAAGAAATTAAAAAGTTGTTGCATTACTTAAGAGCTATTTTATCAATACACTTTTATATTTTGTAATATTTTTTAAAACAATCCCAGTTCCTCTCACGACAGCTCTTAACGGGTCTTCTGCAATGTACACAGGCAAGTCTGTTTTTTTTGACAATCGTTTGTCTAGCCCTCTTAACATCGATCCGCCACCAGCAAGATAAATACCTGTGTTATAGATGTCAGCTGCCAATTCAGGGGGTGTTTGTGAGAGTGTTTCCATAACGGAATCTTCAATGCGTAGAATCGATTTATCTAATGCCTTAGAAATTTCTCTGTGAGTAATTTGAACCTGTTTAGGTTTTCCTGTCAATAAATCTCGTCCTTGCACATTCATTTCATCAGGTGGAACTTCTAAATCTTCAGTAGCTGCACCAATTTGAATTTTTATTTTTTCTGCAGTACGATCTCCAACATACAAGTTATGTTGTGTTCGCATATAATAAATAATATCATTCGTAAAGACATCTCCTGCAACTTTGACAGATTTATCACATACAATTCCACCCAGTGCAATCACGGCAATTTCGGTGGTTCCACCACCAATATCGACAATCATATTTCCTTTTGGTTGCATGATATCAACGCCAATACCAATAGCTGCTGCCATGGGCTCATGAATTAAATACACTTCTTTGCCATTGACACGTTCAGCAGATTCTTTTACCGCCCGCATTTCTACTTCTGTAATTCCCGAAGGAATACAAATCACCATTCTTAGCGAAGGTGTAAATAATTTATTTTTGAGTGCTGGAATACTTTTAATAAATAAACTTATCATTTGCTCGGAGGCATCAAAATCAGCAATCACCCCATCTTTTAAAGGCCGAATTGTTTTGATGTTTTCATGCGTTTTTCCTTGCATTAAGTTTGCTTCTTTTCCGACAGCGATAATTTTTCCTGAAACGCGGTCTCTAGCAACAATAGATGGACTATCAATTACAACTTTGTCATTGTGAATTATTAATGTGTTGGCGGTGCCTAAATCAATGGCTATTTCCTCGGTTAAGAAGTCAAAAAATCCCATATGGTAAAAAAGTTATCAAAAAATATTAAAGTATTTTGCTACTTTGTAAAAGTACTAAAATAAACGTTAGTTTTAAAATAGCTTTTATTTAAATATTTTAGTGTTTAAAATGACGTGTTTTTGTAAAAACCATCGCCATATTGTGGGCATTGCAATAGTCAATACTTAACTGATCTTTTATACTTCCACCTGGTTGAATGACCGCTGTAATGCCTGCATTTTTTGCTATTTCTACACAATCAGGAAATGGGAAAAATGCATCACTGGCCATCACGGCACCGTTTAGTTTAAAATTAAAAGAATTTGCTTTGTGGATGGCTTGATTTAACGCATCAACACGGCTTGTTTGTCCTGTTCCACTCGCATATAATTGTTTGTTTTTTGCTAAAACAATGGTATTTGATTTGGTGTGTTTACATATTTTAGAGGCAAACAATAAATCTTCTACCTCAGAATCTATTGGTTTGGCCGTGGTTGCGTTTTCTAAGATATTTAGCGTATCAGTAATCCTATCTTTTTCCTGAACCAAGATACCATTCAAACAGCTTCTTACACTTGTTTCGGGCAAATTAACGGTATTTTGAATTAATAAAATTCTGTTTTTCTTTCCTTTTAAAAGAGCTTCTGCATCTGAACTAAAAGATGGGGCAATAACTACTTCACAGAACAAACTGTGAATTTCTTGAGCAGTTGCCAAGTCAATTTCAGTGTTTGAAATCAAGACGCCTCCAAAAGCAGAAACAGGATCTCCTGCCAAAGCATCTGTATAGGCTTGGTGTAAGGTGTCTCGTTGTGCAACACCGCAAGCATTGTTGTGTTTTAAAATGGCAAATGTAGGTGCCTCATCATAAAATTCGTTCATAAGATTCACGGCCGCATCTACATCCAAAAGATTATTGTAACTTAATTCTTTTCCATGAATTTTCGTAAACATAGCTTCAAAATCTCCAAAGAAATACCCTTTTTGGTGGGGGTTTTCTCCGTAACGAAGTACATTGCCTTGTGTTTCACTAATTTTTAACACGACCTCTTCTTTTTCACTATTAAAATAATTGAATATAGCACTGTCGTAATGCGATGATACATTAAATGATTTGGTTGCAAAGCGTTTTCTGTCTTCAATCGAAATACGACCTTCATCTTCAGAAATGAGAGCTAAGAATTCGGCATAATCTTCTACAGACGATACACATATTACATCTTTATAGTTTTTGGCGGCGGCACGAATTAATGAAATTCCTCCGATATCAATTTTTTCAATAATATCTTTATGGCTTGCTCCAGAAGTAACTGTTTTTTCAAAGGGATAAAGATCCACAATAACAGCATCGATTTGTGGAATTGAAAACGATGTCATTTCTTCTACATCTTGTGCGTTATCTTGACGATTTAAAATGCCACCAAATATTTTTGGATGTAAGGTTTTGACACGACCTCCAAGAATAGAGGGGTAATCAGTGATCTGCTCTGCAGGAACGACATTAATCCCTAAGTCGTTGATGAATTTTTGAGTACCTCCTGTGGAGTATATAGTAACGCCTTGAGCGTTCAGTTTTTCAACAATGGGTGCAAGCCCCTCTTTACTAAATACCGATATTAAGGCGGATTTGATTGTTTTGCTTTGGCTCATTTTAAAGTCTAAAATTAAAAAACAAAAATAGGTAATAATCAAAGAATAATAGAATTGAAATCCCTCTAAAAAAAAGGTTTTTTCAACCAATTCATAGAGTTATCAACAACTATAAAAGAGTCGCAACGGAATTACACACAAATTCTAAGAAGCGTTCATCGGCAGCTGTAAAAGGATCAGCTGTGTTTGAATCAATATCGATTTGACCAATATTTTTTCCATCGACAAACAATGGAACAACAATCTCAGATTTAACGGTTAAACTACACGCAATATAATTGTCTTGGGCTTTTACATCGGGCACAATAAAGTTTTGATTGCTAACAGCAACTTGTCCACAGATGCCTTTTCCAAATGGAATAATGGTGTGATCTGTTGGTGTGCCTGCATAGGGACCAAGTTTAAGTTCATTTTTATCTCCGTTTTTAAAGTAAAATCCTACCCAATCGTAGTAAGAAACTTCTGATTTTAGGAGTTTACAGATGCTTAGAAGTGTGGCTTCAATGCTTGAAGATTTTTCTATTAAAGACGAAATTTGCAGTTTGAGGTGCTCAAAATTCATAATATAATTTTTGTAAAAGTAAAAAATCAAAACAATAAACAATAGTTAAAGTTCTTATAATATTAGCGGGGTTTACTCTTTGATTTTCTAAAAATTCATAACTTTGTGATATGAAACATTCGTCTTTCATAAAAACAATTTCAACATTCATGGCTTTAGCTGTGGTGTTGGCTTCTTTTTCTTTTAAGATAGAGCAGCATTTTTGTGGGTCAAATTTGGTAGATGTTTCTGTACTTTCCAAAGTTGAATCTTGCTGTTCAAAAGGAGTCGAAAAAAACAATTATCAAAAGATTTCAAAACAATCTTGCTGTTCAAATATCAGTATTGTTGTTGAAGGGTTTGAAAACTATCAAACAGTTGTTGTTACAGAATTTATAACATTTTCAGATTTTGTAGTAAAGCCATCTCTTCAAATTCCCATTGATTACATTTTTGAAACATTAGAAGACGTTTCTTTTTCCGACTACAACCCGCCACCACTGATTTTTGATATGCAAGTGCGCGATCAAGTTTTTCTTATTTGATCTAGAATTATTTTTTGACTTCCAAACAACATTTGGGAGTGTGTTGCATGCACTAGTATGCATCCCCAATTCTTTAAAAATAACTTTAAATTTATAATAATGAAAAACCTATTCATCATACTATTATTCATACCCACTTTGTTTTTTGCACAAGACAACATCAAAGGAATGGTTATGGAACCCTCTCCACAAGGGAAACACCTTCCGTTAGCTGGCGCTAATGTCATTTGGGAAGGAACAACGGAAGGATCAATCACTGATATTGAAGGAACTTTTTCTTTGAAATATAATCCTTCCTATTCAAAGTTAATTGTTAGTTATGTGGGATACAAAACTCGAATTATTGAAATCAAGAACCCAAATGAATTTGTTCATGTTTTGTTGGATCTAACCGATGATTTGGATGAGGTAACCGTTACCACTCGAAAAAAAACTACAGCAACCTCTTTTCTTTCTTCCCAAAATATTTCTTCCATAAGTAGTAAAGAACTTTTGAAAGCCGCTTGTTGCAATCTCTCAGAAAGTTTTGAAACCAATCCGTCTATTGATGTCAATATTACGGATGCCATCTCAGGCACTAAACAAATTAAAATGCTCGGTTTAACCAGCCCTTATATTTTAATTACAACCGAAAATATCCCTTCAATTCGTGGGGCGTCTCAGACCTATGGGTTGAGTTTTATCCCTGGAACTTGGGTTGAAAGCATCCAAATCACTAAAGGAGCAGGGAGTGTTGTGAATGGTTTTGAAAGTATTGCGGGTCAAATCAATGCTGAATTGGTAAAACCAACCCTTGACAATAGAATTTTTGTTAATGCGTATGGATCGTTGAATGGTCGAATGGAACTTAATACCCATTTTAATACCAAATTATCAGATCAATGGAGTACAGGCTTGTACGTGCACGCAAATAACAGATCGCAAAAATTTGATAGAAATAACGATTCATTTTTAGACATGCCATTGTCTAAGCAGCTAAATATTATGAACCGTTGGCAATATTCAAACCTTCAAAAAGGGTTGATTAGCTTTTTGAATGTACGCTATTTAACGGACGAGAAACAATCCGGTCAACTCGATTTCGATCCTCAAACAGATCGGTTTTCAAACACTCTTTGGGGAAGTGAAATTGCAACCAAACGCTTTGAGGTGTCTTCGAAATTTGGGTATGTCAACCCCGAAATTCCGTATCAAAGTTTAGGACTTCAATTGTCGTACAGCAATCACGATCAAATCTCTTATTTTGGATTAAATCAATACGATATACGTCACAAAAGTATCTACTCCAATCTGGTTTACAATTCTATTATCAGCGATTCCAGACACAAGATCAAAACAGGTTTAAATGCCACGTATGACGATTATAATGAGACGGTCAATTCGGAATTATACGATAGAAATGAACGCTCTATTGGTGGTTTTTTTGAATATAGTTTTGATAATTTAGAAGCCCTTAACTTAACCGCAGGAATTCGTTTGGATCATCATAATTTACTGGGAACTTTTGTGACTCCAAGAGTGCATGCGCGCTACACACCATGGGAAAAATCGGCCTTTAGAGTATCGTTTGGACGTGGCAAACGTGCTGCAAATATTTTTACTGAAAATCAAAAACTATTTGCAACATCAAGAGCGATTAACATTCAAAACACCGGCGGTAGTATTTATGGTTTAGAGCCTGAGATTGCATGGAATTATGGGGTGTCTTTTTTACAAGGGTTTAATTTGTTTGATCGAAAAGCAGATTTTACTATAGATTTTTACCGAACTGATTTTCAAAATCAAGTCGTTGTTGATTATGAGAACCCTTATGAAGTCAACTTTTATAACTTGGACGGTTCTAGTTTTGCAAACAGTTTTCAAGCGGAATTTAGTTTGAATGTTTTGGAACGAATGGATTTTAAAACAGCCTATAAATTTTACGATGTTAAGACCCAGTATAAATCGGGTAAACTCAATAAGCCTTTAACCTCTCAACATCGTGTATTTGCAAATTTATCATTTGAAACTGCTAAAACAAATAAAGGAGGAGTGTGGAAATTTGACACGACTTTTAATTGGTTTGGAAAACAGCGTTTTTCATCGACAGCTGCCAGTCCAGAAGCGTTTCAGTTGCCAAGATATTCACCAGCTATTTCCACATTAAATGCACAAATTACAAAGGTGTTTTCTAAAAGTTTTGAACTCTATATTGGTGCAGAAAATATAACCAATACCACTCAAAAAAATCCAATTATAAGCTCAGAAAACCCTTTTGGTTCAAATTTTGATACTACATTTGTGTACGGGCCAATATTTGGAAGCACCTTTTATTCGGGTTTACGTTACAAACTAAATTAATAAGTATAGACATATGAAAACAATTTTCCTTTCACTCACTCTTTTATGCATCACAACGATTAGCTTTGCTCAAAATAAAAATGCGAGAGCTTCTATTGAAGTTGACGGCGTTTGTATGATGTGTAAAAATCGTATTGAAAAAGCGAGCCTTAAAACAAAAGGCGTTAAATCTGCTGTTTGGAATGTAGAAAGCCATGAGTTAAAACTCATATTTGATGAAAACAAAACGGATCTCACAACCATCCAAAAAAACATTGCAGCTGTTGGGCACGATACTCAAACCCTCAAAGCAACTGATGAAGCTTATGACAGCGTACACCCTTGTTGTAAGTATAGAGAAGATGCCGTTGTTGAAGAACATAAATAGTATTCAAGTTTTGCACACAAAAAAAGCTCCTGAGTTAACTTTTCAGGAGCTTTTTTGTTTGTAGTTGTAAGTGATGCTTACATCATTCCTGGCATTCCACCACCTCCCATAGGAGGCATTGCAGGAGCATCTTCTTTAATGTCAATTAAAGCACATTCTGTGGTAAGAATCATGCCTGCTACTGAAGCTGCATTTTCCAAAGCCACACGTGTTACTTTTTTCGGATCAATAATACCTGTTTTAAGCATATCGACATACGCATCGTTTTTGGCATCGTAACCAAAATCACCCTTGCCTTCAAGGACTTTATTAATCACTACACTTCCTTCGCCACCTGCATTTTCTACAATGGTACGTAAGGGAGCTTCAATCGCTTTAGATACGATTTGAATTCCAGTGACTTCATCCAGATTGGCAGTCGTTAGTTTTTCGAGTGTTTTTTGAGCTCTTACAAGTGCCACACCACCACCAGCAACAATTCCTTCTTCAACAGCGGCTCTTGTTGCATGAAGTGCATCATCTACACGGTCTTTCTTTTCTTTCATTTCAATCTCACTAGCGGCTCCTACATAAAGCACTGCAACACCCCCTGCCAATTTAGCCAAGCGCTCTTGTAGCTTCTCTTTGTCATAGTCGCTTGTAGTCGTTTCAATCTGCGCCTTGATTTGATTCACACGCGCTTTGATATTATCGGCTTTTCCAGATCCGTTGACGATGGTTGTGTTGTCTTTGTCAATCGTCACTGTTTCTGCGGTTCCTAACATGCTCAAGTCTGCATTTTCTAAAGAAAATCCGCGTTCTTCTGATATCACAGTACCTCCTGTAAGAATTGCGATATCTTCAAGCATTGCTTTACGACGGTCTCCAAATCCTGGTGCTTTAACCGCAGCAATTTTAAGACCACCTCTTAATTTGTTTACGACTAAAGTCGCTAAGGCTTGCCCATCAACATCTTCAGCAATAATTAAAAGGGGGCGTCCAGATTGTGCAACAGGCTCCAAAATTGGAAGGATTTCCTGAAGGTTTGAAATCTTTTTATCAAACAATAAAATATAAGGATTTTCTAAGTCGACAATCATTTTATCGGCATCGGTTACAAAGTAAGGACTTAGATAACCTCTGTCAAATTGCATTCCTTCTACAATATCTACATATGTATCCATCCCTTTTGCTTCTTCAACGGTGATGACGCCTTCTTTTCCAACTTTTCCAAATGCTGAGGCAATAAGTTCCCCTATCGTATTATCGTTATTAGCAGAAACAGAGGCTATTTGTTGGATTTTTTCTGAAGAATTTCCAACTTTCTTGGCTTGTTTTTCTAAATCGTTGATGATGGATGTGACTGCTTTATCAATTCCACGCTTCAAATCCATTGGATTTGCACCGGCAGCTACATTTTTTAATCCTTCTTTTACAATTGCTTGTGCTAAGACGGTTGCCGTTGTGGTACCATCTCCAGCCAAATCGTTGGTTTTGGAAGCCACTTCTTTAACCATTTGAGCACCCATATTTTCAAGAGTATCTTCCAATTCAACTTCTTTTGCAACAGAAACTCCGTCTTTTGTAACTTGTGGTGCTCCAAAACTTTTACTAATAATCACATTACGACCTTTAGGTCCTAAAGTAACTTTTACTGCATTTGCAAGTGCATCAACGCCGCGTTTTAATCCGTCACGTGCCTCTATATCAAATTTTATGTCTTTTGCCATTTCTTTTATTTTTAAAATTAAACAATTGCAAGAATATCACTTTCTCGCATGATTAAATAATCAGTTCCTTCGAGTTTTAGCTCTGTGCCAGCATACTTTCCATAAAGCACTGCATCGCCTACTTTAACAGTTGTAGGTTCCTCTTTTGTGCCTTTACCTACAGCAACTACAATGCCTTTTTGAGGTTTTTCTTTCGCATTATCAGGGATGATAATTCCTGATTCAGTTTTTGTTTCAGCCTGCTGCGGTTCTACAAGAACTCGGTCAGCTAATGGTTTGATGTTTAAAGCCATATTTTTAATTTTTTGTGTTGTTAAATTTTGTTAGGTTACTTTCTAAAAGTGTGCCAACCAGTTTAAACTGACAAACTTTCAGAAATCAAAAATGTCAACGTTGTTAGCGTTGACATTTTGTAGTTTTTTTTAAGCATTTAATTACTCTGAATCTGTTGCTTCTGGCGATGAGCTTGCTTCAGGAGTTGTTTCTTGAACAGGAACTGCTGCAGGTTGAGATGTTGCTGGTGTTGCATCTAAATCGAGTGCCTTAGATTCTTGACTGTTGTTTGGGCTAACAATAGCGACATTAGATAATAAAATGAGAGCTAACAATAATGTTGCAAGTGCCCATGTGCTTTTGTCCAAAAAGTCGGATGTTTTTTTAACCCCACCAACTTGTTGTGTTCCACCACCTCCAAATGAAGAAGACAATCCTCCACCTTTTGGGTTTTGAACCATAATGACAACGACAAGTAGAAATGCTACGATGACGATAAGAACTAGAAATATAGAAAATGTACTCATTATAAATTATTTTTTTCTTGTAAGACTTTTATTGCTTGAATTTGGTCTGCAAATAAACTACTTTTTTCTGGATATTTCAAACTTAAAATACGGTAAGACTGTATTGCTTTATCGTAGTTTTTTTGCTCTACGTAAATTCTTGCTAAAGTTTCGGTCATTAAATCCTCTGTTTCAAAGACAGAATCTTCCGCAATATTGATGAGTTTTGAATTTTTATCGAGTGGCTTTAGTTTAGGTTTGTTTGAAATAAATGCATCGATAAGTTCAAATTTCTTATCGCGGCTTGACTCTTCTTCAGGTTCAGATAATTCGGAACGATCAATTGGTTTTTTTTGTGTGATACTAAGCCATTCAGAAAATGAAAAAGTTTCATTTTTATCAAACTGTAAGGGTTTTCCAAGCTCTAATTTTGATTCAGAAACATCAATGACCGAAGAAGTAGGTGTCGAGATGTCTTGAAACTCTTCAACTTTAATTGTTTTGATTTGATCAAAATTTTGTTTGATATGTGTTGAGATATCATTTTGTAAAAATACTTCAGAGGTAATAAAATCAAACAATACGGAGCGATCTGTTGTATAGGCAGCTGTTGTTTTAAGTTCTTGATTGTACTTGAAACTTCCTAGGTCTTTTAAGCCTTTTAAGTAGAGGGCTCTGGCGGATTGGAAATAAGGAAACTCTTCGATTATAGCAGATACCTGGCTGACTTGCTCTTTGTTTAAAGCTGATGGATGGTGTAATAGATATGTAAAATCAGATGTTTTCATAAGCTTACCAATTGGCTAAAGATGCATTTACTACATCTTGTGTGATGCGATCAAAAATCTCTTCAATTGCCGTGGTTTTCTGCGATCCGACGAGTTGAGCACTGCCTTCATAATCATAAAAAAAGGAAAATCGTTTTTCAAAATCAGCGTCTTCATCATTTCTGTTTGTAAAAATCACATTTACACTAATTGTCAATCTGTTTTGTGCGGCAGTATTGCTAGAGGTTGCTGTAGTTGGTGAAACCCTGTACTCAATAATTTCACCTTCATAAACAATATCTCCATTTGATTGGACAAGGTCTAAGTTGGTTTGGTTTAGGATTAAATCTTGTAGTGCTAACGTAAAATCACGATCAATCCCTGGCTCAACAATTGCGGCGGTATTTTGAAAATAATTCACTTGAAAGGTCTTTGTGTTTGAGCTTAAAGAAATGCCTGTAAAGGAGTATGCGCCACATCCCAATATTAGAGTGAAAACACTGATAAATAAGCTGTATTTTAAAACGTTAAAGGTCATATTGTTTTATTTTTCGATAGAGAGTCCGTTCACTAATCCCCAATTCATCTGCCGCTAATTTACGCTTTCCTTTGTGACGTTCAAGCGATTTTTTAATAAGTTCTAATTCTTTGTCATGTAGCGACAGGGTTTCTTCTTCCTCTTCAATCGCATCAATATAAGTAAATTTTTCTTCAGTATCTTTCACAATTTCAACGGTGTTTTCTTCTCGCTGTTTTGGAGGAAGTGCTAAAAATTCTGATTCTATTTCGGGTTCTGAAGTGTCTTCTTTGTTATATATTTTTCGAATTAAACCTTCGTTCTTTTTTTGAACATCGCTGTGGTTTTCGTTTTGCATTAATTCCATGGTTAGTTTTTTGAGATCATTCAAATCACTTTTCATGTCAAATAAAACCTTGTATAAAATCTCTCTTTCGGTACTAAAATCACTGTAGTTTTTATTTTTTTCTTGAACCGTAGGCAAATTACCTCCCATATTTGGCAAATAGGTTTTCAAGGTCAATACATCGATCATTCTTGAGGATTCTAATACAGAAATTTGTTCGGCCACATTTCGGAGTTGCCTTATATTTCCACTCCAACGATAATTGATTAGGGCTTCAATTGCTTGGGCGTCGAGTCGAATGGTAGGCATTTTATATTTTATAGCAAAATCACTTGCAAACTTGCGAAACAATAAATGAATATCATCTTTTCGATCTCTAAGGGGGGGGAGTACTATTTCAACGGTACTTAGCCTGTAATATAGGTCTTCACGAAACTTTTCTTTGTCAATAGCTTCATACATATTTAAGTTGGTTGCAGCTACAATTCTGACATCTGTTTTTAAAACAGCACTAGAACCTACTTTTATAAATTCACCGTTTTCCAGAACTCGTAACAACCGAACTTGGGTGGTGAGTGGAAGTTCTCCAACTTCATCCAAAAATATAGTTCCACCGTTGGCAACTTCAAAGTAACCCGACCGGCTTTGAGTGGCCCCTGTAAAGGCACCTTTTTCATGCCCAAAAAGCTCACTATCAATTGTGCCTTCTGGGATGGCACCACAATTGACAGCAATATATTTTCCGTGTTTTCGATGCGATAGTTGATGTATTATTTTAGGGATACTTTCTTTTCCAACTCCACTTTCTCCAGTAACTAAAACCGAAATATCTGTAGGTGCGACTTGGATGGCTTTTTCTATGGCTCGATTTAAGCTCGTGTCATTTCCAATAATACTGAACCGCTGTTTTATAGATTGAACTGTTTCCATAATTAATTATTTTTAGATAAACCAATCGCTTTTCCAATGAGGGTTGCACTTGTACAACTGCTTATTTTAACGTTCACAAAATCTCCTATTTTATAGTGTTCTTTGGGGAATACAACAACTGTATTTTGTGCGCTTCTTCCAGACCATTCGGAAGCAGATTTCTTAGATTCTTTTTCTATCAACACTTCTACCGTTTGATTTAAAAACTGCTCAGTTCTATACAAACTATGCCTACGTTGTAATTCAACAACTTCAGCCAGACGTCTCTTTTTGGTTTCAAAAGGCACATCGTCTTTAAGCTTTCTTTCGGCCATTGTCCCAGGGCGTTCGGAATAGGCATACATATATCCAAAACTATATTTAACATCGTTCATTAAGCTGAGGGTGTCTTGATGGTCTTTTTCCGTTTCGGTTGGGAATCCACAAATCATATCATGAGAAATTGTGCAATCTGGAAGAATGGTTTTAATGTTATTAATTAAATCAATATATTCTTCTCTTGTATGCTGACGGTTCATTTCCTTTAAAATTCGGTTGCTTCCGCTTTGAACAGGGAGGTGCACATGGTTGCAAATATTTGGATGTTTTGCCATCGACCGGATCACATCTAAGGACATGTCTTGAGGATTGGAAGTCGAAAAACGAAAACGCATTTTGGGGTGTGCTTTTGCACAGAAATCTAAAAGCTCTGCAAAATCAACAGCGGTTGCTTTTTGCATGTCTGTAGCCTTTGAAAAGTTTTTTTTAAGTCCACCGCCATACCATAAATAGCTGTCTACATTTTGTCCCAAAAGCGTTACTTCTTTAAATCCTTTGTTCCATAAATCATTAATTTCTTCAAGGATGCTTTGAGGGGCTCTACTGCGTTCGCGACCCCTAGTAAAAGGCACCACACAAAAGGTACACATATTATCGCAGCCTCTTGTGATGGATACAAATGCAGTGACGCCGTTTGTATTTAGTCTAACAGGAGAAATATCGCCATAAGTTTCATCTTTAGAAAGAATTACATTCACGGCACTTCGTCCTTGATTCACTTCAGAAATCAGATTTGGGAGATCTTTATAAGCATCAGGTCCGACAACGAGGTCAACAATTTTTTCTTCTTCTAAAAATTTACTTTTAAGGCGTTCCGCCATACAGCCCAAAACGCCCACTTTCATTTTTGGATTGATGCGTTTCACAGCATTGTATTTTTCGAGCCGTTTACGAACAGTTTGCTCTGCCTTATCTCGAATTGAGCAGGTATTTACCAATACAAGATCGGCTTCTTCCAAAACTTGAGTGGTATTATAACCTTGTTTTGAGAGGATAGACGCCACAATTTCACTGTCACTAAAATTCATAGCACAACCATAACTCTCAATAAACAATTTTTTTGTGTTTTCCAGTTGAGGTGTAGTGGCTAGCTTTGAGCCTTGAACAGTTTCATCAATTAGTTTCTCCATAAAATTTTCAATATCTATTGAGGGACAATAAGTGTGCAAAGATACAATAATTTTATTTTTTATGACAAAGTGTCATGATTTTAGTTTTTTATTTTGATTTGACAAAACAATCTCCTTTATTTGATGGCTTTAAACCTCAACAAATCTTAAAATTATGTATTCAGTTCAAACGTTATTAAACAAAATCCAAACCTCTAAATCAATTGATTTTGGAGAGTTATTTAATGAATCTCTAAGTTTGTACAAAAAAGTATGGGCACAAGGTTTGTTACTGCAGTTGTTTTCAATCGTTATTATGCTTCCTTTTTTAATCAGTTTGTACTTGCCGTATTTTTCACTTGCGCTTGATGGCGATTTAAGTCAAAATATTGGCACCGAAGATTTAAGCCGTGCTCTTATTGAAGACTACGGCACGTCTCTAATATGGATATATTTGTTAATGTTCGTAGTGGGCATCCTATCGTCTCTTTTAAACTTAGGATTTTATAGAATTGTAAAAGAAATGGATCATGGAAATCCTTTTGTGATGTCTGATTTCTTATATTTTTTTAAGGGGCCTATTCTAGCAAAGGCAATAGGGTTATTGTTAGCTTATACAGGGATTTCCATTTTAGCAGCCTTGCTTTGCTTTTTTCCTTTGATTTATGCAATAGTTCCTCTAATGTTTATGCTGCCAGTGTTTGTTTATAATTATCATTTGTCAATTTCTGAAGTCATTAAGGTAACATTTGCATTAGGAAATAAAAAATGGGGCATTACCTTTCTAATCTTGATATTAAATAGTGTTTTATTTTATGTTATTATGTTTCTAACATGCGGCTTAGGAGTGCTGTTTTTTAGTTGTTTTATTTACCTGCCTCAATATATTATTTACAAAAATGTAATAGGATTTGATACGCCCGAATCAACACATCAAACAATTGTCTAATAAGCTTTTAAGTTAAATTAGAACCCCATTAAAAACGACTACAATTTGCAGTCGTTTTTTGAGTTGAAATAAAAATAAAAGAAAGAAATAAAAAAAATCATCTACATTTGTACTTCTTTTAAAAATAAGATATGGCTAAAAATTTAGTGATTGTTGAGTCCCCTGCTAAGGCAAAAACTATAGAAAAATTTCTAGGAAAAGACTTCAAAGTTGAGTCTAGTTTTGGACACATTGCGGACTTGCCTTCTAAGGAACTTGGAGTGGATGTTGAAGGAGATTTTAAACCCAAATATGAAGTTTCGAGCGACAAAAAAACAGTTGTAAGTAAACTAAAAGCCTTGGCCAAAAAAGCAGAAATTGTATGGTTGGCAAGTGATGAAGATAGGGAAGGAGAGGCCATTGCATGGCATTTAGCAGAATCCTTAAAACTAGACAAAGCAAAAACCAAACGAATTGTTTTTCATGAGATTACCAAATCAGCCATTGAAAAAGCAGTAAAAACCCCACGTGGGATTGATTATAATTTAGTAGATGCTCAGCAAGCACGACGTGTTTTAGATCGAATTGTGGGATATGAATTATCTCCAGTCTTATGGCGAAAAGTAAAAGGAGGTCTTTCAGCAGGACGTGTGCAATCAGTTTCTGTTCGATTAATTGTTGAACGTGAACGTGAAATACAACAATTCCAATCGGAAGCTACTTTTAGAATCGATGCAGAATTTATAACATCAAAAGGACAAGTCTTCAAAGCAAAACTTCCTAAGTCATTTAATAGTGAAGCTGCTGCAAAAGAATTTTTAAATAAAAATAGCGGTGCTACTTTTTCAGTATCAAGTTTAGAGAAAAAGCCAGCAAAAAAATCACCAGCACCACCATTTACAACCTCTACACTTCAACAAGAGGCCTCTCGGAAATTATATTTTTCAGTGAGTAAAACAATGAACATGGCCCAGCGACTTTATGAAGCAGGATTAATTACATACATGAGAACCGATAGTGTAAATCTTTCACAAGAAGCACGAAATTCAGCGGCTCAAGAAATTTCGTCCTCATACGGAGATACGTACAGCAAGCCTCGAAATTTTAAAGGAAAATCAAAAGGAGCTCAAGAAGCGCATGAGGCGATTCGTCCTACTAATTTTTCAACTCATTCTGTCCATATAGAAAGAGACCAAGCACGACTTTATGATCTTATTTGGAAACGCGCCATTGCCTCTCAAATGAGTGATGCACTATTGGAGCGTACCAACGTAAAAATTAGCACATCAAACCACAACGAAACATTCTCTGCCAATGGAGAGGTTATAAAATTTGATGGGTTTTTAAAAGTGTATCTTGAGGGAACGGATGAAGAGAATTTAGAACAAGAAGGCATGTTGCCAGCAATGATTCTAAACGAAACATTGGGTAATAATTATATCACGGCTACGGAGCGTTTTTCTAGACCACCTTACAGGTTTACAGAAGCATCTCTAGTAAAAAAATTAGAAGAATTAGGAATAGGAAGACCCTCTACTTATGCGCCTACAATTTCAACAATTCAAAATAGAAAATATGTTGAAAAAGGGTCCGTAGATGGTACGGAACGCAGTTATTCTTTGTGGACGTTATCTGGTGGAGAATTAAAAGGAAAAAAACTAACGGAGAAGTTTGGTTCTGATAAAGGTAAGCTAGTGCCAACAGATATAGGGATGATTGTTACTGATTTTTTAGTGAATCATTTTGAAGCTATTTTAGATTATAACTTTACAGCCAAAGTTGAGGCTGATTTTGATTTAATTGCCAGCGGAAAAGAGGATTGGACAAAAATAATGAAATCGTTTTATAAAGAGTTTCATCCAAAAGTCGAAGACGTCAGTCAAAATGCCGACCGTGAATCGGGGGAACGTATTTTAGGAACAGATCCAAAATCGGGACGTCAATTGAGTGTGCGTTTAGGAAAATTTGGACCCATTGCTCAAATCGGAAAAGCAGATGAAGAAGAAAAACAGGTATTTGCAAGTGTCCCTCCGAATTTTCAATTAGCTGCCATTACATTTGATGAAGCGTTGGAATTATTTAAGCTTCCAAAGGATTTAGGACCCTATAAAGGCGAAGATCTGATTGTGAATAATGGCCGTTTTGGACCCTATGTAAAATATGGTGATAAATTTATCTCCATACCCAAAGGAGCAGATCCAATGCGTATTGAAATGGAAGATGCGATTGAATTAATTAATGAAAAAGAAGCTGCTGATGCACCAATATATGACTACGATGGCTTGCCAGTTCAAAAAGGTAAAGGACGATTTGGACCGTTTATCAAATGGAATAATATGTTTATTAATGTCAATAAAAAATACGATTGGGACAACCTTTCAGATACTGATATTGAAACCTTAATTAAGGATAAAATCCAAAAGGAAATTGATAAACTGATTCATGATTGGGAAGAAGATGGTATTCGTGTTGAAAAAGCGCGATGGGGTCGACACAACATCATTCAGGGAAAAACCAAAATTGAACTTCCAAAATCAGTGGATGCTAGTCAACTTACTTTAGAAGAAGTAAAAGAGATTATTGCTAAAAATGCTCCAAAGATAAAAACACGTGCCAAAAAGAAAAAATAATGGATTATAGTTTTCTATCCCCTGTTCAAGACCGGCTTGTAGATGAATTAGAACTACAGCATAGTCAGACTATAGGAAAAAAACTAAGGGTTCATAGCACAAAAGTTGAGCCAAGCTTAGAAGGTGTGAAAATGGCCATTGTTGGGGTTTTGGAATCTAGAAACTCTATTAATTATATTGGTGAAGAATTCCAATTTACAGAAATCAGAAAAGCATTTTATAAGCTCTTTCCCGGCAACTGGATGCATGAGATTGTAGATATAGGTGATATTCAAAAAGGGGAAACTGTAGAAGACACTTATTACGCATTGATTCAAGTTGTGTCTAGTTTGATCAAAGCGAACATCATCCCAATTATCATTGGTGGAAGTCAAGATTTAACCTATGCCAACTATCGTGCGTATGACAAAATCAGCTCAATGATTAATATCGTTAATGTTGATAAAAGTTTTGATTTAGGAGATTCTAGTAAGCCGATCAATAATAATAGTTATCTCGGAAAAATCATTTTAGAACAGCCCTATAATTTATTTAACTATACGGCATTAGGGTTTCAAACGTATTTTAACTCTCAGGAAGAGATAGATTTGATGGACAAACTTTACTTTGAATCCTATCGATTGGGAGCAATTACTAATAGCATTAGCTTGGTAGAACCTGTACTTAGAGATGCAGATATTGTGACCTTGGATCTCAATTCGGTTAAATCTTCCGAAGTAAGTCTTAAACAAAAATATTCACCAAATGGTTTTAATGGTCGTGAAATTTGTGCCATTTCAAGATATGCGGGGATTAGTAATAAAGTTAGCTCCTTTGGGATTTACGAGTACAATCCCTCACAAGATGATGAAGCAACAGCAATGCTTATTGCTCAGGTTATGTGGTACTTTATAGAAGGTGTGAATTGTAGAATTAAAGACGATGACTTTAGGGAGTCTGATAGTTATTTAAAATTTACGGTACTAGTAGAGTCTGAAGAATTGGTCTTTTTTAAGAGTAAAAAAACAGGAAGATGGTGGATTGAAATTCCTTTTTTAGAATATTTAGATACTAAATCGAAACAACATCCGTTATTAGCCTGTACACACGAAGATTATGTGAGTGCTACGAAGGGAATAATTCCTGAACGTTGGTATAAAGCGTACAAAAAAAATTAAATTTTTAGGCATTAAATTGTTTGTATTTTCCGTCATTAGATTCAACTAAAAAAAAGTTGTTTTTTAAGAAATATATGGATAAGTTTACAGCCTGAAGTTTTTAGGAGCTTATTCCTTGAAATTATTTACTTATGAAAAAAATTGTTTTAATAACACTCGTTTTAGCTTTTATGACCAGTTGTGGTTCAAAAGACAAAGGAGAATTGGTTGGTGTAAAAGGGAAAAAATGGCACCCAGAAAAGCCCTATGGAATGAGTTTGATCCCTGGAGGAGCCTTTGTAATGGGTAAATCTGATGACGACATGGTTGGAATTCAAGATGCACCTACCAAAACAGTGTCTGTACGTTCATTTTACATGGACGAAACGGAAATCACAAACAGCGAATACCGACAGTTTGTTTTTTGGGTTCGAGATTCAATTTTAAGACATAATCTTGCTGAAATGGCAGATTTAGAAGGCAAAACTCCAGACGATGAGGGGATAGGCGAATACGCATATTTGTCTTCAGAAGAAGAAGATTTGACTCCCTACGAAAAATATATGATGGATACTTACGGAGATGAACAGCGTAAGATTAACAATGACATAGATCTTATTTTTGAAACTGACGAATATCCAGATGAATTGTATGCAGAAGTTATGGATAATATGTACCTGCCATTAGAAGAATCTTATAATGGTCAGCGAACTTGGGATGTGAGTCAATTTGAATTTGAGTATACTTATATGGACATCCAAAAAGCTGCAAAAGACCGTAGCCTTTCGCGATCTGATGTCATCAGAAAAGAAGCAGTCAAAGTGTATCCAGATACCACTGTTTGGATCCGAGACTTTGAGTATTCGTATAATGAACCAATGCACAATGACTATTTTTGGCACCAAGCTTATGGAGACTACCCTGTTGTTGGTGTGAGCTGGGAACAAGCCAAAGCCTTTTGTCAATGGCGTACTTTAAACAAAAATATCTACAAAAAAGAAAAAGGACAACAATTCGTAAATTCATTTCGTTTACCATCAGAAGCCGAATGGGAATATGCAGCACGTGGTGGACTTGCAGGAGCTACATTTCCGTGGGGAGGCCCTTATGCCAAAAATGACCGTGGTTGTTTTATGGCAAATTTCAAACCTCTAAGAGGAAATTACGCAGCCGATCAAGCATTATACACTGTGGAGGCTGATGCCTACGAGCCTAATGACTATAACTTATACAACATGGCTGGTAATGTCGCCGAATGGACCATGTCATCTTACCACTCCTCCTCTTACGAATTTTCATCTTCTATAAATCCAAATGTTGATAACGAAAGTTACAACCGTAAAGTGGTTCGTGGAGGCTCTTGGAAAGATGTTGCTTACTATTTACAAGTAAGCTCACGCGATTATGAAGTGGATACAATCCAAAGAAGTTATATAGGGTTTAGAACGGTCCAAGATTATATGGGTACGGATGTAACAGTAAATCAAGCAACTAATTAAAAACATCAATAAAAAAATTAACCAAAAAAAAATTTAACATTAAAAATATTAATTATGGCATTTAAAATAAACAAAAAAGTAATGAATATGGCTTATGGCCTTGGAGCAGCAGTAGTAATTATTGGCGCACTAATGAAAATTATTCATAAAGATTTAGGTCCTTTAACTGGAAGTATGTTACTTACTATTGGTCTTGTGACAGAAGCCTTAATCTTTGCACTCTCTGCGTTTGATACTCCCGAAGATGAACTCGATTGGACGATAGCCTACCCAGAATTGGCTGGAGGCAAAGCCAAAACAAAAGCAAAAAAAGAAGAGAATCCAGAGGGGATTCTTACAAAAAAATTAGATAGTTTATTAAAAGAAGCTAAAATTGATGGTGCTTTAGTGACAAGCTTAGGAGACAGCATTAGGAATTTAAACTCAACTGCATCAGAAATGGGCGGATCCCAGGGAGCTTCTCAAAAATACAGTGAAGAAATGGCAAAAGCGGCTGCTCAAATGGAATCTATAAACAGCCTCTACAAAGCACAACTCGAAAGTGCAGGTCGTCAGGCTGAAATAAACCAAGAATCTATTGAGAATGCAACGAAACTCAAAGAACAAATGGAATCTTTAGCATCTAACTTATCTTCATTAAATGGAGTTTATGGTGGAATGTTATCTGCAATGAACAAAAATTAATTAGTTTTTTTTAACTACAAAAATTTATTTATTAATTTAAAAAACTAATTAACAATGGGAGGAGCAAAAGAAAGTCCAAGGCAAAAAATGATTAATTTAATGTACTTAGTATTTATATCAATGCTAGCATTAAATATGTCAAAAGAAGTATTAAGTGCCTTTGGGATGATTTCAGAGCAAATAACAGAAAATAATATTTCTTTACAAGAACGTATCATTACATTCGAAACATCTATCGAAAGTAATTACCAACAAGAAGGAAAGATTTGGAAAGAAAAAAAGATCGCTAAAGATAAGGTACATGAAATTACGACTAATTTCCTAACCTATCTCGATGAACTTCAACAAACCCCACCTCAAAAAAAGGTAAAAGGGTTAAAAGATTCTATTAATGATTATGAGGTTATGGACAAACCAGATTATTTCGATAACAAATTTTTTATTGGAAGCCAAGGCATCTTAAAACCTGAAGGTCAAGAATTTATAGATCAAATTATAGAATTTAAAACTGAATTTATTGCAGTTGTAGATTCGTTGAATATTGGAAAAAGTGACGAAAATTACGTCAATATTATCAAAGAAGTAAACGAATTGTTCGATGTAGAATCTGAAGTCACTAATAGATCAGGAGCCAAAACATCATGGATTGAATACAACTATTTTGGATTTCCAGAAGTTGCATCCAACACAAAACTTACAGTTATGAAAGCCAATGTTCTTGGTTTTCAAGCAGAGCTATTATCTGCAATGATTGGTGGTCAGTATAAAATTAATGCAACACTTGCAAATTTTGATGCCTATGTGGTTTCAGATAAAGCTGCTTATTTTCCTGGATCTAAATTCTCTGGTAAAATAGTTTTAGGTAAAAAATCTGAAAACCTCCAACCAAAAGCAATTATAATTAATGATACTGAGATAGACCCAGTAGAATCTTTAAACTCAGAAGGAGCAATTGTACTTGATTTCCCAGTTGGATCTGTTGGAACCAGAGATATTACAGGAACGATTACCTTTGTAGAAGGGGATGATGAACCAATTGAAATTCCTGTGATTTCGAATTACGAAGTGATTTCAAAACCAAATACCGCTTCTGTTCAGGTGATGGGAAGAAATACACTATTCAGAAACTTTGATAACCTTGTGAAGGTATCAGTCCCTGGAGTTGCCGCCAATTTGGTTACAGCGACAGGACCAGGGGTCACTAACCAAGGAGATGGTTTATATATCATTAAACCTCAAATGGGTCAAGAACTCATTTTAAATATCACAGCCGAACTTCCTGATGAGACCACCTTTACAGGGTCTGAAACGTTTCAAATCAGAAGAGCACCAGTACCAAATATTTTATTCAACGGTAAAGAAGGTGGAGCAATGTCAAGAAGCTCTATGGTAAGTGGATCTATGAGTGCCATTTACGACCCAGCTTACGGTTTAGAATCGACCGTTAGAGTTCGATCATTCACTGTTAAAATTGGACCAAAATCCTTTGAATGTACAGGCAATGCTCTCAGTGCGAAAGCAAAAGCATACCTGAAAAAAGCACCAAAAGGATTTGATGTTAGTTTCAAGAAAATTAATTATGCAGGAATTACTGCAGGTCAAAAACAATCCGGCCCCTCAATAACCATAAATTAAATTAAACATGAGAACATCTGTTTTTTTATTAGTATTATTTTTGAATGTATCTTTTGGGTTTTCTCAGGCGAACCTTTTGAATACGAAATCATCTTACGAACTTGAAACGGTTTCTAAGCTTGAAGAAGATATGGAATCTCAGCCTTTGGACTACGGAAAAGTGAGTGATGAGGATATTATATTTTCTTTTACAACATGGGAAGTAATCGACTTAAACGAACGTGTTAACTTTCCATTTCTATATCCAACTGATGAGAGTATAGTAACTGAGGACAGAAAACCCTTAATTCGCTACCTTATTGACGGAATAAAGAATTTTGAATTTCCGTCCTATTTTAATGATACTTTCACGGAAGAAATTTCAGATGAAGAATTTGACAACATCCAAGTTTATAAAGTTTTAAAACCAGGGGTTGATGCCGATGGCATCACTGAAGGTAAAGAACACTTTGATATTGCGGGTTCGTGGCGTGCACATTTAGAATCGCTTGGCTATGAATTTCCTGAAGAAGAATGGGTGACATACGACCCATCCTCTGCGGAATTCTTAGAATTAGAAGACAATACTAAGGTAGATAGTTACCAGAGAAAATGGAATGCTGCTGCGGCTTCTGTCATGCCTGATACCGACTTTAATTCAGCTGAATTTGAGAACGCTGATGTAAGAAAATACATTATCAAAGGTGTTTGGTATTTTGATAGAATTGCAACAGAACTTAAATATAGACCGATTGCTATTGGGCCTGTCGCATTGAGTGCTGAAGATAAATTTGAACAAACCAATAATGATACTGGATCATCAGACGATTCTGGTGATGATGGTGGTTTTGGAGCTTTCTTTGACGACGAACCAGAAGAAGATGCCGTTGCCGAAGAAGAAGTTTTGGAAGATGATTCTGATGCGGATAGTTTTGCAGCAACAGCCAATGAATCAGCGGTAGATTCTGAAAAAGAATATACACCTATGTTTTGGGTTTTTTACCCAGACGTCAGAGAAGTTCTTAGCAAAGCTTATTCCTTTAACCAAAAAAATATGTCAAAACCCTTTTCTTTTGACCGCTTAATTAACTCAAGACGTTTCTCCGGAACAATATTCAAAGAAGCAAATGTTTACCAAGATAGAGATATTAGAGATTACATCAGTAAAAATGCACTGATGCAACTCTTAGAGTCGGATCGTATCAAAGAAAAAATTAGAAACAGAGAACAAGACATGTGGAGTTATTAATAAACTCTCTTATCACCATAACAAAACGCTTATCATTACGATAAGCGTTTTGTATTTTAATACCTTTGTGAAATGAACTATGATTACATCCTAGTAGGGTCGGGTTTGGCAAGTATTATGTTTGCAGAGCAATTAAGGCTTCACAACAAATCATTTATTGTGATTAGCAACCGCTCCCAACAAGCCTCTGTAGTTGCTAGTGGATTGTACAACCCCGTTGTTTTAAAGCGTTTCACAGCGACTTGGAACGCCGCTACTCACTTAGAAACTGCCATTCCGAAATACGCCGAATTAGAACAACTTTTAGGTCTTAAACTCGACTATGTGCTTCCAATTCATCGCGTATTTAATTCGGTTAAAGAACAAAATAATTGGTTTTTAGCTTGTGATAAACCTGCACTGACAAAATTCTTAAATCCAAAATTACTCCCCAATTCAAACCCGTCAATTAAAGCCCCTTTTGGTTTGGGTGAAGTGAATTATACTGGACGCATCGATACCCAAACGCTTATAGAAGCCTATCGCAATTTTCTGGCCCACTCAAATCAATTTTTAGAAGAAACATTTGTATATAAAGATGTAATCGAACATTCAGAGGGTATAGAATACCACACTTTAAAATCTCAGCGTATCGTATTTACGGAAGGCTTTGGGAGTCACAAAAACCCATTTTTTAAAGACTTACCTCTAGAAGGCACCAAAGGAGAGCTCCTTACAATTCATGCACCTACTCTCAAATTAGAATCCATTTTAAAATCAAGTATCTTTATTATACCCATGGGCGAGGATCGTTATCTTGTAGGCTCCACTTACGAATGGACTGATAAAACCAAT
>Ga0209654_1000114_pt1 | contig 84085 bp, 65 predicted proteins | sample SaaInl1SG_22_DNA_FD_184646 | JGI IMG/M metagenome (GOLD analysis project Ga0209654, IMG submission 184646) | Marine microbial communities from expanding oxygen minimum zones in the Saanich Inlet - ESP_161SG_22_DNA (SPAdes) (version 2) | ecosystem: Environmental > Aquatic > Marine > Intertidal... | reverse complement strand
AAGAAAACCCATAACGTAAGTTGTGGGTTTTTTGTTTTATGGAACAAGCAAAACTTGTTTTGGCTTGTGGAAAAAAACAAGAAAGCAAAGCCGCAAAGCGGCTTGTGGGTTTTTATGTTTGCCTAGGAAACCCCGTTTGGGATCATAAATCAAGTGAATAATCCCTCTTTCTCCGCCATAGTAATCCCTATTACATTTGAAATCAATGTTTTAGGGATTTTTTATTTTCTTATTGTACGGTATTTGTACGGTATTCCTATTTTTAAAAGCTAAAACTTCTCAGGCACTCCTAATCCAAACACAGGGGCATGGGTTTTAGGAAACGGTTTTTCTATTGAAACAGGGGGATGGGATTTGATATGTAACGCATTTTCAGTACTTTAGGAGCATGAAAACAATACCCCGCCTTTTGGCATTTGCCCTAACTGTCTTCTTATTCCTAAACAGCTGCTCTGCTGAAAAGGAGGAAGCTAAAAACAATTTAGAGTCCTGTTATTCAAATATTGATATTCAATCCATATCTCATAACGGAAAAAGTAGAGAATATATATTGTATATCCCTGATTCATATGATGGAGTATCAACTATTCCCTTAGTGTTAAACTTTCACGGTTTTGGCGAAAGTGCAAGTGACTTTATGAATAGCGCTGATATGCGGACAGTTTCAGAATCAAACACCTTTATTTTAGTCTATCCGCAAGGAAGTTGTTTAAATGGTTCATCTCATTGGAATGCCTGTCCAATTGGAGGAGATAATAAAAGTGATTCTGATGATTTTGGTTTTGTTGAATCAATTATTAGTGAGATTTCATCGCAATACAACTTGGATTTAGAAAGAGTTTATGCTGCAGGATACTCCAACGGTGGAATGATGGCATACGGACTTGCAAACTATAAGAGTGATTTAATTGCTGCAGTAGCATCTGTCTCAGGAGTTATGTTAGATTGTATAGGCTCCACGAGCCATCCTATGCCAGTAGTACATCTTCACGGAACTTCAGATAATGTAATACCTTTTAATGGAGGCAATGGTTGGAACTCTGTTCAGAAGACATTAGATCATTGGATTAATTTCAATAATACAACTTCAACCCCTACTGTAAGTATTGACGGTAGTGAAGGTATCACTATTGAACATTATGTGTATGATGAAGGGAATAATTCAGTTTTTGTTGAACATTATAAATATATTGGGGGAAACCATGTTTGGTTTAGTTCAACTTTTCAAGGGCTTAATACATCTGAATTAATCTGGAATTTTATGTCAAGGTATGAAATCAATGGATTAAGATAATGTATATAATTGTTCGATTAATGTTGCAGAGTTTTTCTTTTACACCAATGCCTCCAATCCAAATCCTTTCTAATCTATTGATATCATTGCCTTAACGAAAGATTCCTATGTAGTGGTTTTAAAGGGGTGTTTTTTTGGTGAAAGTTTGTAATGTGTTGGATCTAATTTTTGTCCAAAAACCTCGATAATTGATCAAAAAAAACCCAAAATGTGCCAAAATCGATCAAAAATGGCTGAAAATAATCAAAAACGAACAATTTTAAATTTGCCTATCCCTTGTATTTGAAATGTTAAATTTTTCTTTCCAAACAGTCGAAGGTGGAGGTATTTTTTGGCAGAGAGATTCTGGAGATTTCAAAAAAAGAGAACTACGCTTCTTTTTTGACGGAAGATAAATCCTTTTTCAAATCAATGATAAGGGAATAGCAAATCACAAAAAGAATGAGCAAAAAGAGAATACCAGTACTAACAGAAGCGGTTTGCATAGCGACTAACCCACCCCCTAATAAAAGTGCGATAGCCACAAAACCTTCGATCAAGGCCCAAAAAATACGTTGACCTACTGGAGCATTTAGTTTTCCACCAGAGGTGATACTATCGATGACCAAAGAACCACTATCTGAAGAGGTCACAAAAAACACAGAGACCATAAAAATCCCTATGATACTTGTAAAGGTGTACAACGGAAACGCCTTTAAAAAGATGAATAATGAGGTCGAAGTATCTTCTAAAACGGGTGTAGATAAGATTCCTGGGGTTTCAATCTCGAGTAATAGCCCAGATCCTCCAAAGACACTAATCCAGAAAAAGGTCATTAAAGTAGGGACAAATAAAACCCCTAAAACAAATTCTTTAAACGTTCGTCCTTTTGAGATCCTAGCGATGAACATCCCTACAAAAGGAGCCCATGCAACCCACCAGGCGTAATAAAAAATCGTCCAGTTGTTTTGCCAAGTCGAGTCAACAAAAGAAGAGGACCAAGTCCCTATCTCGATAAAACGTTGAAAATACATCCCTGTACTTTCAATAAATATTCCCATTACACTCAGGGTATCTGTCAAGAATAAAACAAAGGTCAAAAAGACCAAAGCTAAGATCATATTTAAGCGACTTAAAAAGCGAACCCCTTTCTTTAATCCCGTGACTACAGAAACAGTCGCAATCATGGTAATGACTAAAATAACACTGATTTGTGTATTGACACCAGAATCAATGCCAAAGAGAAATTGAAGCCCTGTTGCAATTTGTCTCGCTCCGAATCCCAAGGAAGTTGCCAAACCAAAAAGGGTAGCAACCACTGCGATTATATCAACAATATTTCCATAGATACCCTTGATTTTATCCCCAATAATAGGATAGAAAATAGAGCGCAAAGAAAAAGGTAAACCGCGATTAAAGGCAAAATAAGCGAGCGATAGCCCTACTATACAGTAAATCGACCAGGCATGTAAACCATAATGTAAGAAAGTGAAATCTAAGGCTTGAATCGCTAAATCTGCCGTGCTTGCTTGAGGCATGGGTGGTTTTAAAAAGTGCTGTATGGGCTCTGAGACCCCAAAATACAACAAGCCAATTCCCATCCCAGCAGAAAACAACATGGAGAACCAAGAGAATAAACTAAATTCTGTTTTAGCTCCTTCTCCTCCTATGCGCACTTTTCCATATTGACCAAAGGCCAGCCACAGACAAAAGATAATGAAGAAATTGACCCCAAGGATATATAACCATCCTGTAGATTGTGTAATCCACTGCGATGCTTCAGAGAAGAACAAGCGAACTGGTTCTCCTCCAAAAATTGACAATACAATAAATCCTATGATTAATACGATCGAAGGATAAAAAACCTGAGGGTGAAAATCAAAATATTTCTTCATATACTACTTAGTCACTAACGATCCACATCTTACCGTTGATCAGTTTAGGTGCACTGTATCTGCTATTGGCTTCATTATAATTTTCTGCGTTTAAACTCTGTTCTTGACCAGGGTAAAGAAAACGCATGGGTAATTCATAATTGTTTGAATTACTCCCGATAGGGCGGTTTAGGAAAGGAAGGCCGTCAAAACCGTTCACTTCGCTATACCAACGTCTTACTTCAAAGTAAGGATCTAAAGCGGTAAAATACATGCTTAACCACTTTTGCTTCCAGATATCTAAAGTAGCACTATAGGCCACTCCAGAGTTTTGGTAGAAGTCCTCAAAGTTAGACCATCCATTAGGGGTGTAATCAACTTCATAATATTGGTGAGACGCTTCGATCCCTTGCTTGTAGTGTGTTTCAACGCTAGATGTAATCCATCCTTTTGCAGCAGCTTCTGCTAAGAGAAACTCTACTTCTGCATAGGTCATTAAAATTCCTTCTGCATAAGACAATCCTTTTTCTGCAGCAGTAATTTGATTAGGGTAATCAAAATAGGCTAAGCCTAAACGAGATCCTGTTTGCCCCCCTACTCCATTCGAAACTCCTGTAAAGGTTGGGTTGTCAAAGTCTAAATTATCAGGACGTGCATAACGACTTAATCTTGGGTCATTATTCGCTTGTAAAGCGTTTACAGCAGAAACAGAAATTGCCACCGCATCAAAATCTCCTTGCTTTAAAGGCAAAGTAGGGAATTGATTAGGGAAACTAGACAAGAAATCAAGAGCGGCTTGCTCTTCATTACTTGAGAAGATTTGTCCCTGAGAAACGATTTGTGCAAATTGTGTTGCCACATTTGTTTTAGCCGAAGCGTACATCAACAAACGCAGTTGTAACGAATTGGCAAATTTAGTCCATAATACTGCATCACCTTGATACAAGATATCTCCTTCTATACTTCCAGCGGCGCTCAACTTAGTTGTGGCTTGTGAAAGTGTTGAAAGAAGGTCTGTATAGATCGATTCTTGTGTGTCATAAGCCGGAGTAAAATTTGCAGTTAAACCATCAATGGCTTCACTGTAAGGAATGTCTCCATAAGCATTGGTTAATTCAGAAAAAATCCAAGCCTGCATAACCATTAAAGCGCCTTCCATCTTGGTATTCCCACCTGCTTGGGCAATTTCAATGGCATTGTTGATATCGGTCAAACTTTCATAGAGTCCTTCCCATACGGTTGGAAAAGCGTTCCATCCATAAAAGTCAACCTCAGCACGAAGGGTTTTTGCCGTTAATTGCGCGGCATTATTTGATAGTAAAAACGCCTCATTAGAGGTTGTTTGTATACTGGTTCTTATCGCAGAAGTAAACAATACCCCAGAGGAAACCGTTGTAGGCTCATTAGGGTTTAAATTCAATTCTTCAAAATCACTACACCCTACTGTTGCCAATAGAACGATCGTATATAGAAAGTGTTTTATATTTTTCATAATTGTGTGATTAAAAAATTAGATTAAGATTCAATCCAAAACTTCTCATCGATGGAATAGAGGTACTCTCAAAACCATTGACAAATAATCCGTTTCTAATGGAGAAGGTTTCTGGATCAATCGTTGGAACTTTACTAAACAGCAATAGGTTTCTTCCCACTACAGAGATTACAGCCGACTGTAATCCTAGTTGGTCAACTAAACCATTTTCTAAAGTATAGCTTACACTTAGCTCGCGCAATTTAAAATAAGTAGCATCATAGGTTGCAGCTTCAATATTATCTCGGTTAAATCCGTTACCATAATAGTTGTAGAAGTAACCGGTATAAGCAGCACCACCCGCTGGAACACTGACTGAATTTTCAACTAGGTCCCCATTTGCGTTATACATAAGACCCGGAGCAACAACGCCACCTTGTTGTTCTAAGGTATAAACAGGATTACCTGCTGTGTCGTAGTTTACTCCATATAAGGTTCTTCCCTCTAGGGTAGATAAGTCTAAATTAGGATCATCATTATTGGTAATGGTTCCTGCAGTAGCATACAATGCATGAGAGCGAGAATAAATCTTCCCTCCTACTTGACCATCAAACAAGAATGATAAATTGATGTTTTTATAACGCAGGCTATTTAAAACACCTAGACGGAAGTCAGGTTGGTATGAGCCCGCAGATACTTTTTCTGTCGTGTGTAAAGGCAATCCATTTTCGTGGATAATTTGCCCGTCAGGTCCTCGCTGGAAACCTAGCCCGTACAACTGACCTAAAAGTTTTCCTTCTTCAGCGACTAATTCTAAATCTGATCCTCCTTCATCACCGGGGAAAATATCAGCGACAATAGAATATTTACCACTTTGGATTACCTCTGGAAGCGATTCTACCACGGCTCTGTTTCGACCGTAGTTGAATTGTGTATTCCATGAAAAATCTTCGGTTTCTGTCCAGTTAAATCTCGCGGCAATTTCGATTCCTTTATTGCTAATTTCTCCACCATTAGTTAGGGTGTAATCATATCCACTTGACTTCGCCACCGGCAAAGAAATAATTTGATCAAAACTATTCATCTGGTACACGGTCATATCGATATTGATCTTGTTGTCGAGTAAACGAACATCCACCCCAAATTCTGTTGCTCTAGTTCGCTCATTTCTAAGATCTGGATCAGAGATGGTACTACCCGCAGTAAATACTGGCGTATTCCCATAGGCCGCTTGTGGCGTATACGTATTCCCAAAAGAATAGGCTGGAGCACCATTTCCTACCTCAGCATAAGAAGCTCTTATTTTTAAGAAATTAATTTTCTCATTAAGGTTTAAGACTTCACTTAAAATAACACTTGTTGATGCAGAAGGATACCCAAAGCTAAAGTTTGAATTTTCAATCCCTACTAATGGATTAACCAGTGTACTGGTCCAATCATTTCTATAGGTTAAATCTAAATAGGCCCAGTTCTTATAATCAAGGGTTACTAAACCAAAGACACTGGCAATTTCTGCATTGGTCTTTTGAGACTCTACTAACACTCCCGAACGTGAATTCGCTAACGTATAGACAGATGGCCCCACGCCAAAGATTTGCAATTCTGGGTTGTTGGCTACGCCAAAGTTAGCCCGTTGTGTCATTAGGTTTCCTCCCAGCTTAACACTTACATCCAGCGGATTATCCTCTTCTGGACTAGGATCAAAATCAACAATCACCTCGGCATTACTTTCTCTAAAAGAAATTTCGTCTTCGCGGTAACTTCCGTTTAAGACTGCTTTTGTGGAAGGCGCTCTTCTGTATTGACGTTGCTCATCAACATAATCTACTCCATATCTAAAGCGAACCCCTAGTTTTTGGTTTACCTCATAAGAAAGTTGAAGATTAGAGACCAAACGGTTGCTTTGAAAAGCATTGGTATTTTCATTGGCAATAAACCATGGGTTGTTTACCCATAGGTTTTCTGCATAACGCTGCTCTACCCCTTCTTTACCAGGTTGCCAGTAATCGCGTAAATCATCGATCTCCACTTGACGTGGAAACCACAACCACCCATACATAACAGAAGAAGATTCGTCATAACCCGAGTTAGGAATATTGCTTGATGTTGAACGAACAAACATATTATTGAATTGAAATTTTAATCGATTGTCCAATAAATTTTTCCCTAAACTAGATTGAAACGTATTTCGATCCAGGTCAGTATTAGGAATTAAACCCAAGTTATCTAGGTGTGTATAAGAAAAACGACTTTGACCAGTGTCAGAAGAACTATTCACCGCCACATTTGTACTGTGGGTCAAAGCTGTTTGATAAAAGTCTCTAATGTTGTTAGGAGATGCCGTAAAAGGCACTGCCTCTCCATTAGAGTTAAATTGTTTCACTAACTGACCGTTTAATGCGGGTCCCCAGTTTTCGCCATAGGCATCATAGTTTTCGTTTGCTCCTATATAAGTAGAACCATTGAGGTAGCTGTATTTTCCGCCCCCACCAGAACCATATTGGTTTTGGTAATCGGGTAATTTAAGCGGGTTTGCGATTTGAATACTTGAGTTAATTTCGATTCCTAAACCTTTCTTAACAAAGTTTCCAGTTTTAGTTTCAATAAGAATCACCCCATTCGCAGCTCTTGAACCGTATAAGGCAGAGGCTGCAGGTCCTTTAAGCACACTTATCGCTTCGATATCGTCTGTATTGACGATTTGTGCGGCATTACCAAAGTCAATCGACGTTGACCCGTTCAAACCGTCATCAAATGTGTATAGGTCATTTGTAATGGGCATCCCATTTACAACAAATAAAGGTTGATTGTTCCCCATTAAAGAAGAAGCCCCACGAATATTAATATTAGAAGAAGCAGAGGGTCCAGCGGCAGAGCCGGTAATGTTTACCCCTGCAATTTTACCTGCTAAAGAGTTCACTACATTAGTGGCTTTCACCTTTGAAATTTCATCTGCTTTGATCCCTTGAACGGCATATCCCAAGGCTTTCTCGGCACGTCTAATTCCCAATGCAGTAATTACAACTTCTTCTAAGGCGTTTGAAGGCACTAATTGAATTTGCACTGCACTGTCAAAAGGTCCACTAAGAACATATTTTTCGTATCCTGTATAAGATACTTCAATCGTAGTGTCTGAAGTCACGTCAAGGGAGAAATTCCCATTAAAATCTGTGATTACTCCCTCTTGACTTCCTTGCATTTGAACAGTTGCCCCTGGTAATGGAATATTATTCTCATCTACGACAACCCCACTCAGAACAGTATCTTGAGCGTGAATACTTAGACCAAAAAGGAATAAAATAAACGGTATGTACTTTTGCATAATAGTTGATTTGGCGGCAAAAGTACAAAAATATGTTTTCTATAGAAAGTATTTATTGACAATAAGCATCATCGAAAAAATCTCACATCTCTGTTTGACCACTAATAATGGGGGATGCATCGATATCATCAATATCAAAAATCTTAATGATAGTTTTGAATGAAACTAATATTTGCTGGTATTCTTCGTCTGTTAAAGAGTTGGATTTACGCATCACACGCTCGTGTAAAGACTCGTCTGTTTGCTTAATTAGTTTATTTCCACTTGAGGTTAAAATAATTGGAGTACTTCTTTTATCGTTGGGATTAGGCAATCGAGCGATCAAACCCTTTGACTCTAAACGGGCGACTATTCCAGATACTGTACTCGCATTCAAGGATAAGTGTTCTTTCAAATCCTTCATGGTACTCTTATATTCTATTTTTTCTTCTAAAAACTTCAAAGAAAGCAACTGTGGAATACTAAGACCATAATCTTTTTCTATCCTTTTAGACTCTAGGTTGATTGCTCGAACAATCTTCCTAATACTAATCATGATGCCAGAATACTTATTGATGGTTTCCATAAAAACAAAATTAGGAGGTAAAACTACAAATTATATCCATTGGAGAATACCAAATTAAAACGTTTCAGAGGATTGGACAAGGTTTACACACCTTAGGAAAAACTAACTTTTATCTTTTTGCAGTTAATGACTGTTTCCAAAACCAAATTGCTCTCCAATATCCTTCTTCTCTAAAAGAGTTAACTACAGGCCTTAATATGGGCTTTTTTGTCTTACATCTATTCTCTATAGCCTAAATGAATAAGCAACTATAAATCTATAAAAATGAAATAATTACATGCTTTCATTCTCTTATTTGGGCTATAAGTTTATGCTCAAGAGGGATCTTTTCTAATTAAAACCTAAGAAATTAGGGGAGAATGAGAGAGCTTGACAAGGGCTGTCAGCTATTTCCATAAAAATACAGAACTAGGATGGACAAATCTGAGCGAACCTCTTTCTCCACAAAAGAAAACCTCCAACAAAACAAGCAATAGAAATGTTTTGTAAATTAGAAAAATTAAAAAATCACCTAATTCCTCTTCACAACTCTTTATAAGGAAATTAATTTTATGCATCTAAAAAATTTGATTGCTGCCACTTACACTCCATTGCAGCAGGACTTTCGTATCAACTTGAGTGCTGTAAAAACCTATGGAACTTTTTTAAAGAGAAACCAAATTGCGGGTGCTTTTGTAAATGGTTCTACCGCCGATTTTGTTTCGTTGAATACCGAAGAGCGAAAATTAATTATTGACGCCTGGTCCAAAGACAAACCCTCCGATTTCTACCTCATCAACCACGTGGGGCACAACAATCTAAGGGAGGCTATTGCTTTAACTGAACACTGTGCAGATAAGGTAGATGCTATTGCTGCTTTGGCACCTTTTTATTTTAAATTGAACTCCTTGGAACAGCTACTAGAGTATTGCAAACAAATTGCTCTGGCGGCACCAAAGCTTCCTTTTTATTACTACCACATTCCCGTTTTGACCGGAGCAAATTTTAAAATGCATGACTTTTTAAAAATCGCAACAAAGGAGATTCCAAACTTTTCAGGAATCAAATTTTCTAAAAATGATCTTATTGACTTCAAATTTTGCTTAGACTACAACAATTCCTCGTCAAACATTCTTTTCGGTGTGGATGAACTCTACTTGTCCAGCTTGCCACTGGGTGCAGCAGGTTGGGTTGGAAGCACCTACAATCACCTGGCTCCTTTATACCACAAAATCAAAGATGCTTTTGAAAACAAAGACAATATCCTAGCTGGAAAATTGCAGGGAAAAGCCATGCGCTTTGTTGAGCTTTTGGATCACTACGGAGGGTATAACGGGGTTGCCAAAGGGTTGATGAAAACTTTAGGTGTGGATTGTGGGCCAAGCCGTTTTCCTCACAGCTCCTTAAATGAGCAGCGCTATCAACAAATTAAAGAGACCCTAAAAAAAGAGGGGATTTTTCAATATACAAGTAGATGAAGACAACAGCTAAAAGCCCGTTAAAATGATGCTTCAGCGTGTCTTTTGGATTTTTATATGGCTTGTTGGGGGAGTTCATTTTGTTAGTGCCCAAGAGGAATCTAAAATCATACAAACTGATTTTCCCAGTATCCCTGCTCTAAAAAACGAGGCTAAAGCGCTAGGCTATGCCGGAATGATGGGAGGTGCTCTTGAGGAGGTGTTTATCGCAGCGGGAGGAGCAAACTTTCCCAATGGACTTCCTTGGGAAGGAGGAAAAAAAGAATACTACAATACCCTTTATATTTTTAATGAAGGTCAATGGGAAATAGCTAAAGACACTTTACCACTCCCCCTAGCCTATGGAGCTTCAGTCCAAATTCCAGATGGACTTTTACTCATTGGAGGGGAAAACAACAATTACACCAGCGATCAGGTTTTTTTACTCACAAAAAAAACCACAAGTGCCGCTATTGAAATCTCAAACTATCCTGCTTTACCTGAGCCTTTAGCCCATCTTACAGCTGTAGCAGATGAGGCCTATGTCTATGTGGCAGGAGGTAAAAACAAAGAGCAAAGTGTGAATTCGTTTTATCGTCTGGATTTGAGTCAAAAAAAAGAATGGGAAAAATTAAACGATTTTCCTGGACCTCCTCGGGCGCTTCACACTTCAGCAATTCAAGAAACGGGGGATTCAAAAAAGCTCTTTTTAATTGGAGGTAGAAATCAAACGAAAGGAAAAAAATCAAAGCCGCTCTCTGATCTTCTGGTGTATGATCTAAAACGAACTACTTGGGAGGAAGAAGGAGACCTCCTTATCCAAGGAAAGCCACAAGTACTCATGGGAGCTAGCGCAACAGCGCTAGGTTCTATGCATCTATTGGTCTTTGGGGGTTCTGATGAAGTTTTGTTTGATAGACTTGAAAATATTTCGTTACAACTAGAACAAAACCCTACAGATTCCGTCCGTTTCGAACTACTCAAAAAGAGAAATGAGCTTCTCAACCAACATCCTGGTTTTTCAAAAAATATGTATGCCTACAATACGCTAACAAAAAAAGGGTTTGTGTACGACAGTCTTCAGAACAAACTTCCTGTTACTGCTCTTTCTTTTAAACATGACGAAGCCTTTTACATCGTCTCCGGAGAAGTTTCCCCAGGAATTCGCACGCCGCAAGTTTATAAATTTCAACTGACTCAAGGGAGTAATTCATTTGGTACTTTAAACTATTCCATTTTATTCTTATATCTTTTAATTACGTTACTCATCGGCACTTACTTTTCGCGAAAACAAAAATCAACGGAAGACTATTTTGTGGGAGGAGGACGAATCCCTTGGTGGGCTTCAGGACTTAGTGTTTTTGGAACTCTGCTCAGCGCCATAACTTTTATGGCTATCCCTGCCAAAGCGTTTAGCACAGATTGGTCTTTTTTCTTTTTGAATATGACCGCTATTCTGGTCACTCCAATAATTGCGTATGTCTTTATACCTTATTTCAACAAGCTTCAAATTCGAACGGCGTATGAATTTTTAGAAGAGCGGTTCAACTACTTTGCCCGAGCTTTTGGGAGTCTTTCCTTTATTCTTTTTCAATTGGGTAGAATTGGGATTGTTCTCTTATTACCCGCCTTGGCAATCTCCATTGTAAGTGGAATTCCAGTCACCAGCAGTATCTTACTCATGGGGGTGCTTTGTGTTTTGTACACTGCCTTTGGTGGTATTGAAGCAGTAATTTGGACCGATGTGATCCAAGTAGTTGTGCTTTTGGGGGGGAGTTTAGTCGCCGTGTTCTGGATTGTTTTTCAAACGGAAGCCTCATTTACAGAGATGATCGCTTATGCTTCAGAACGCAATAAGTTTAATCTCATGAATACGGAGTTTAATTTTACAGAATCTACCTTTTGGGTAGTCTGTATCGGAGGTTTGGCTTCTGCAATGATCACCCAAGGTACCGATCAAACTATTGTACAGCGGTATTTGACCAGCAAAAATGTCAAAGATTCCCAAAAAACTCTTTATACAAATGCACTGTTGACCTTACCCGCATCGCTTATCTTTTTTGGGATGGGAACTTTATTATTTATTTTTTATTCGGAACTGCCCCATCGACTTACCCCTTTTATTTCGAACAACGACTCGATCTTCCCTTGGTACATTGTACAGGAGTTGCCTGTGGGAGTTTCAGGACTTTTAGTTGCTGGTATTTTTGCTTCAGCCATGTCCAGCATTAGCAGTAGTCTCAATTCTGTTGCCACGGCCTATTGCAATGATTTTCATCTGCGCTTTTCCCCCACTATCGAGGATAGCAAATTATTGAAAATAGCACGAGTAACAACCCTAGTGACCGGAATCTTGGGAGTACTTCTAGCCTTGTGGATGGCGAATTCTAACATCAAATCACTATGGGATCAATTCTACCGCTTTCTCGGACTGTTTTCGGGAGGCTTGGGGGGCATGTTTCTCTTGGGAATAGTAACTAAAAAAGCGAATGCAAAGGGAACTTTGATTGGGTTAGTATCCAGTGCCTTTTTGGTTTGGTACCTAAGCGTGTTTACTGAAATCAGTTTTTTAATGTTTGCTTTTTTTGGTGTTACTTCTTGTTTTGTATTGGGTTATTTTTTTAGTCTCATTTTTAAAGAAAAAGAAAAGCTATGAAGTTGCAAAATTATTTTCTTCTTACTGTGTTTTGTATTTCTTTTCCTTCCTATAGTCAACTGCGTCTTCCTCCTTTTTTCACAGATCATATGGTGCTTCAAAGAGACCTTTTGATTCCTATTCAGGGAAAGGGAACTCCGAAATCCTCCATTGTGGTTCGCTTTGGATCAGAACAGTATCGCACTCAAGTTTTACAAGATTCTACCTGGCGTGTGATCTTAAAAAAACAGCAAGCCAATACCTTGGGGCAAGCCTTAACAATTAAAAACAAGAACGAGCAAATCACTCTTAATGATGTTTTAGTTGGAGACCTCTGGTTGTGCATCGGCCAATCCAATATGGAGTGGCCCCTAAAAAATGAATCCCATTACAATGAGGAATTGAATGCGGTTCACCAACCCCTACTCAGATTTTACAATACCACTTATGCAGGAAAAAATAGTTACAATCAAAAGTTTACGGACTCCCTGTTGAAATTGCTTAATCCAAAAGATTTTTACCAAGGGAAATGGGAGGTGAGCAATCCAAAAAGCGCTCCAGAGATGAGTGCGGTGGGGTACTACTTTGGGAAGAAGATACTCCAAGAGGAGGAAATTCCTATCGGCCTGATCCATATGGCAATTGGGGGAGCCCCCATAGAAGCCTTCATCCGCCCACAAACCCTTAGAAGGCATCCTCTTTTTAAATCAAAAATGAAAGGAAACTGGCTCTATAACGAAGCTTTACCCGTTTGGATAAGAGAACGGGGAATCCAAAACTTGGGTGACTTGAACCCGCTGCATAAAAACACCGAAGGACCTCATCATGCGTTTCAACCTGGATTTGCATACACTGCTGGAATCAAACCTCTTTCTCAAATTCCAATTAAAGGGATTCTCTGGTATCAAGGAGAAAGCAATGCACAAGAATGGGAACGAGTCCTGGAGTACAACTCGTTACAAAAACTGATGATTGATGATTTTAGAGCACAATGGAAGCAACCCAAATTACCTTTTTATTGGGTACAGCTTTCCTCCATTGATTCTACTCAGTATAAATCTCACTTCTGGCCTGAGTTTAGAAACGAACAGCGAAAAGCACTCGATCGCATTGCCTATGGAGGTATGGCGGTAAGCAGTGATCTAGGCTCTAAAAACGATGTGCATCCTAGAAACAAAAAAGAAATAGGAAACCGCCTGGCACGTTGGGCTCTAAACAAAACATATAAAAAGGAGGTGCTACCCTCCGGACCACTCCCCAAAGAGGCTTTGTTTAAAAATGGAAAAATTATTGTGACCTTTCATCACTTTGGCAAAGAACTTCAAACTTCAGACGGCAGTGCCGTCAGGGGCTTTAGTATTGATAAGAAAACAGAACTTGAGGCTGTACTCAGGAAAGCTCAGGTTGAACTTTTTACGAAAACAAAACCTGAATTTATTTATTACGGCTGGCAGCCCTTTTCGACGGCAAACCTGGTCAATTCTGAAAATTTACCGACTTCCACCTTTAAATTAAAAGTAAAATGAAATTAGAACGTACTCTTTTAAGACTCTGTTTCCTTTTTTTACTAAGTCTAAACAGCCATGGCCAAGAGCAGGAATTCGTTTTGTTTTCATCAGATGACTTTCAACTTCAAGGAAAGCTACAGCAGGAAGATACAGAAGCCTTCCAGCGTCTTCCCTTGGAAATGAAATCAAAAGTTCGTGAAAGGGTGTGGCACTTGTCTGAAAATTCATCTGGCTTGTATCTCGATTTTTTTACGAGTAGTTCCTCAATCGAGGTAACCTACGAAGTTAGCGGTGTATTGGCATTTCCACACATGCCAGCGACTGGGGTGAGTGGTCTGGACCTGTATGCATTAGATAAAAAGGGAATATGGCATTGGGTGCGAGGCAGGTATAATTTCAAAGAAAAACTGAGATATACCTTTAGCGGGATAGAATCGAATACCAAAGAACAGATTATCGCTTATCGCTTGTATTTGCCGCTCTACAATACCGTAAAAGACTTACAAATAGGAATTCCGAAATCAGAAAATTTTGATTTAATCAAAGTTTCCGAGCAAAACAAACCCATCGTAGTTTATGGGACTTCTATTGCCCAAGGTGCTTGTGCAAGTCGTCCCGGGCTGGCGTGGACTAGTATTTTGGGAAGGCTACTTAACCAACCTGTTATCAATTTAGGGTTTTCAGGAAATGGGAGACTCGAAACTGAAATTGTGGATTTTATCTGCAAAAAAACAGCAGCACTCTATATTTTGGATTGCATGCCGAACTTTACTTCAGGACAACAATTAGGTCCCGAACAAGCAAAAAAACGTTTGCGAGAAACAATTTTACAAATTCGCAAAAGTCAAAAAGACACACCCATCCTACTCGTGGAACACGCCGGATACTCAGATGGTGCACTGCAGAAATCGAGAAGAAAAACCTATACCCAACTGAATCAGGCCACTCAAGAAATTTTTAAACAACTCCAAGAGGATAAGATTCCTGGACTTTATTTACTTTCAAAAGAGGAACTAGGTCTTGGCATCGAGAGTTTTGTAGACGGTACCCACCCCAATGACCTTGGGATGGTGCAATACGCCACAGCCTATGAAAAAATCATTCGGTCTATAATGGAAGGTAAAAACTAAATTCGCTCCCCCTCAGAATCGGTGATATTAATTAATCTACTTACTTTAGGAAGAGATTACTAAAAACAAACCCATGCGAAGTATTTCCTTTTTTTGTTTATGGCTAAGCTGTATGCTTTTTTTAGCGGCCTGTACTACGGTTCCACCAAAAGATCAAAACACACCTAATATTCTCTTTATTTTCGCTGATGACCAACGGGCAGATGCGCTGGGTAGTGCCCAAAATCCATACATTAAAACACCTCATATTGACGCTTTAGCCACGAATGGCATCCGCTTTGAAAATGCCTATGTGATGGGAGGTCACCATGGGGCCATCTGTGCTCCTAGCAGGGCAATGCTTCTGAGTGGAAAAAGTCTCTTTCACGTGTATGATCGTTTGGAGGGTATCGAAACGCTACCCCATTTTTTGAGTACAAAAGGATATCAAACCTTTGCCACAGGAAAGTGGCATAACGGAGCGGCTAGTTTTGAAGCAAACTTTCAAGAGGGGAGGCAGATCCTGTTGGGAGGAATGAGCGATCATTTTCAAGTTCCCGTTCGGGATTTAGATGAAAATCACAAATTGAACAACCTCCAACACAAAGGCTTTTCTACCGATATTTTCACCGAAGAGGCACTCCAGTTTCTAGATCGGTATCAAACCTCAAAAAAAGAAAACCCTTTCTTTTGCTATATCGCCTTTACAGCTCCTCATGATCCGCGCTCCCCTGCTCCAAACTATTCCAAAGCGTATGCAGAGGAGGAAATTCCTATTCCAGAAAATTTTAAACCGCTACATCCCTTTCGGTTTGACAATTTTAATGTCCGCGATGAAACTCTGGCACCTTGGCCTCGAACTCCAGAAGTCATTCAGTCATCCTTAGCGGAATACTATGCTTTGATCCAACACATTGATGACCGTGTGGGAGATTTAATCAAGCGCTTAAAAGAACACGATTTATATGACAATACCCTAATTATTTACGCTGCTGATAACGGTCTGGCATTGGGCAGTCACGGCTTGCTGGGCAAACAAAACCTCTACGAACACAGCACCAAGGTCCCGCTAATAATAAGTGGTCCAGGAATACCAAAAGCGCACACTTCAAAAGCTTTGGTCTATTTGTTTGACCTCTTCCCTACCTTGGTGGACTATCTCAAATTTGAAACTCCTGAAGGTATGGATGGAAAATCTTTGGTAAAGGTGATCAACCAAAAAGAAAAACAGGTCCGTTCCAGTTTATATACCGCCTATAGAAATACCGTAAGAGCCGTTCGTAATGAGGACTGGAAACTGATTCGCTATCCCCAAATAGATGTCACGCAACTCTATCACTTAGAAGAAGATCCGCAAGAACTAAATGATCTTTCTCAAGAGCCAGCCTACCAAACCAAAGTAGAGGAAATGATGACACTGCTTAAGCTTCATAAAGAAGCTACCGACGATACGATCAATTTAAACCCAGCTCAAATTCAGTCCAAAACCTACGATTATAAAACACTGGTCCAAAAACTGGATCCATGGCAACCCCCCTACATAATCGAAAAGTATTTTCCCAAAGGGACACAACGAAAATAAATTCTTATTCAAAACTATTTTTTGGTTCACAATAACACTAATACGATTTGAATTTAATGAAGAAGGTAAAGTACGTCCAGTGGGCAATATGACAGAGAATGATAACCTATCTCTTTTTAGGTTTTATTTACTTAACGATTCATAACTCGAAACATCCATTTCGTTTATTTTTAAATCGTCTAGTCCTTTTTGATCAAATGGATTTTCAATATAGTCTTGTACATTGTATAGGGCTATTAAAATAAAACTTACCACAATACTTATAGACAAGGAGATTATGGATTCTAAACCAAATCCAAAAGTAGATTTTTCTACAATCAATTGAGTATTGAAAAGGAATGGAGACAGATAAATGAAGATTAAACAGTAATTTCTTAAAGAAATTGGCGTGGCGTGTAATTTAACTCCTCTTAATTTTTCAGCACTTTGAAAAAGTTCATTTTTTACACGAATTAGACTGTCCTTTTCTCTTTCATTATAAATGTCTTTATAGGAGTCTATCATTAGAAATATTTCTTTTCTTTTCTTTCTGATATTTTTATAGGAGTTTTCTTCTGATGAATTTTTTAAATAACTCACAAAGAGTTTTTGAAGCTCTAGTAAGGAAGAAAACAATTCTTCATAGTCTCTTTTTTTTGTATCGTTTACTGAATAGAAAATATTCGATAAATCAATTATTTTATTTCTAAATACAGAGAACTCATTAATGGAATCTTGTCTTCTTTGGTAGGCACTTGTAATAGAAAAAACCAAAGGGAATACAATGGCTACACTCATGATAGTGAAGTCCAATTGAAATCGGATTTGATAATAATCATACAAGAAATAAATAATGATTGTTTCTATCAAAATGATTACCATCCTGTAATTAAATACGGATGTTAGGGAATGTAAATTCATAAATTAGAGTTGTACAAAGTGAAACAGATATCCTAAAAGAAACCCAAGAAGGATTAATATGAAAGACTTTAACTTGAAGATTATTTTAAACTTTTCCCACTTATCTGGGATATTGTTTTTGTTTTCATCTATCGCAAATCCACCCTTGGTAGAATAGTTTGCATACCAATAAATAAACATTACAAAGAGTGTGAATGCTAAAGCAACGTAAAAAAGAATATTCATTAGATCTAGTGAAAGTGTGAAATTAATATAAAATAAGCAGTATAAAAAATTTCATCCTTTAGTCAACCTTTTTCTGGCATCTTCAGTCCTGCTCTGGATGGATTTGGGAACGTCAACTAGAAATGGTTATGAGGTGTTTCAAGTGCAAGGGTACAAAAATGATTGGTCCGGGACACGAAATGGTTCTCCATTGCCAGAAGGAAGTTATTATTACCGAATTGATTTAGAGGGAAAAGGCTCCATAGAATTTGAAGGGTGGCTCTATTTAACTAGATAATTTAGGAAAGACAAAAACAAGCTAAAGATAAAGGGAGTATAAGAAGTTTTGATTTTTAAAAATTAAATTCTTGAAGCTTGAGCTTGTGTACCCCTCCAAAAAATCGATTCACTACTCTAGGTGCAGGATGATAGGGATTTCCCAATTTGGTTTTGCCAATACAATAAAGAGGTAATTGGGCAGTAGTAATCCGATTTAAAATAATTTTGGCTTGTTCTTCAAGATACTTTCGATCATTTATATGATTACCCCAACAGCACAATACCTTGGTAATGGAAGGGCTGGGATCATTTAGAAGTTGACTCAAGACTTTTATATTTTGCAATAACAAGGGCTTATTTTTTCGTTTGGGTAAATTTTTAGGTTGTGGTGTTCTCGCAGGGCACAAGTTCATAAGCCACCAACCGTCACATCCGTTGTCTTGGGCTATCCTTTCAATAACTCTCGAAGTAGGGTCTAAAGTAGTTTCGTTTGCAGTACTCGGATTGAGTCCAATCGCCAATAGTTCTACATTTCCTTTTTTTCCCAACAAAAACCTTTTCTTAGGATCTTGTGGCGGCAGGCAGTAAATTTCACTTGAAATCATACGAGTTTCTGCTAATATTTAACTTATTTTAATTTAATTAAAATTTAGAACAGTAAATTTACTTTTCAATAAGCATTACTATACTTCTATGGAATTGTTAGCCTATGTTTTGGCCGTATTGGGATTGTTCATTTTAATCAAGGGTTTTCGACCCACCTTGCTGTGGATCTCTAAAACAACAGACAAAGAATTAGTCAAAGGAGTGGGTTTTATCGCATTACTAATGACTGTACTCTTTTATATTTTTGTAATGATACAATTTTTAAGAACCTATTAACCGAATAAAATCAACTGAAATGACGAACCACTTACTTTACCTTTTTATTATTTTACTTTCACTCTCTTGTGAGAATCCCAAGCCAAAAGAAAAATCCTATCAACTTATTTGGAGTGATGAGTTTGAACAAGAGGATAAGGCTGTGGATGCGACCAAATGGTTTTTGGAAACCAATGCCCCCAATAATGGAAGTTGGTATAATGACGAGCTTCAGCACTACACAGATCGGATCGACAATGCTTATGTCAGTGAGGGAAGCTTAAAAATTATTGCAAAAAAAGAGGATTATACCCATTCAGGCACTACCCAGGCCTATACTTCGGCGCGCCTGAACTCAAAGGTTTCTTTTACCTATGGAAAGGTTGAAGTTCGTGCCAAATTACCACAAGCTCAAGGGACTTGGCCTGCCATATGGACCTTGGGAAGTAATTTAGAAACCGTGGGTTGGCCGGCCTGCGGGGAAATTGACATCATGGAACAACTTTTTGAGGACTTTGAAATGATTCAATGTGCCGTTCATACCCCCGATACACATGGACCCGATACGGTCGTGAAACAGGTTGCTGTAAGTGATGTTACCGAAAATTTCCACGTGTATGGCATGGAATGGACCCCAGAACACTTAAAATTCTTTGTTGATGACAAGCATTACTTTACTTATGAACCCCAGGTGAAAACACCTGAAAACTGGCCCTACTTTAACGATCAATACCTATTGCTAAACATTGCGATGGGTGGTGCGCTCGGGGGGGCTATTGATCCTAACTTTACTCAGGATCAAATGGAAGTGGACTATGTTCGGGTCTATCAGAAAAAATAAAGTCTCTAAGGCGTTTGAAATGAGGAGGCGGGCAAGCCTTCCGCATTAAACAAGGTGGCTTCAAAATAATTTTTCCAGCCATACCGCACGTGTTTTGGATTTTTGACTTTTCGAGAAGAAACACGAACCTTATCATCCAGTATTTTTGCTGTGGTAGGGTAAAAAACAGAATCGCTACCCGCTATTTCAAATCCCTGAAGCGCCCCTTTTGCCATTAGCCCCGACCCAACATAATCAAAATCGAGATCGATATAGGACGGATATAATTTTTGGCTTTTGTAAAGGGGTCCACTAGCTAAAACTTCAGACTTCCCATAATCGTTTGCCAGGGCCAACCGCGCGAGACGTTTTCCTACATCTTGCTTATTTGCGGGGTGTATATCGTCTTCCTCCCCGATATCTAAAGTCACCGCCATACCTGTTTTTTCCAAGGCTAAGGTTTTTCGCTGTGCCTCCCGCAGGGCTTGTGACTCGGCTTCAGGAGCGTATCTAAAGGGAGCTATTTGTACAAAATAAAACGGTAACTTTTGTCCCCACTTTTCTCGCCAATCTGTGATCATCCCCGTAAACAAACTTTGATATTCTTTATAATTACCTACATTACTCTCCCCTTGATACCACAAAAAGCCTTTTACTTGGTAAGGGAGCACGGGCTGTATCATGGTGTTGAACAGCACACTGTACGTGTTGGGATTTTGAACCAAAATTCCTTTTTTAAGTTGTTTTTTCAGAGTCTCTTCTTGTGTTGACAATTCGGCAAAAGTAAAATTGTGTTTTTGAAAGGAAGTATTGAGGAAGTAAGCGATATGTTTAAATCGCCAAGGCTCCGAATCCAGTTCGATACGCTCTTGGTCACCTGCCAAATAGGCCGCTCCCCTAAATCCACTTTCCCCAGCCGTGTCGACAACTCGAATCGCAAGGACATTGCCTTCTTTCTTTAAAAGACCGGCAGGAATTTCATAAGAACGTCCAGTACAACATGAAAACCCTTGGCCAATCTGTTTACCGTTGAGGTAGGTATAATCAAAATCATCTATTCCACCTTCTACAACAAAATGAGAAAAAGCGGATGGGTTTTTAAGATCAAACGTTTTTCGCAACCAAAACGCACCATCTTCTGCAAAGCTCCCATTAGTAAAAACAGATTCCAAAGCCGTCTTTGGCTTTTCTGAAGTTTGGGTGTTAAAAACAGACCAGTCGCTGTCATCATGTTCAGGAGCAGCAAATTCAAGATCTCCAAGGTCCAGTGATTCCCAAGCTTCAATACTTTCGGGTACTGCATAACTTTTTGCCTTTAGAACAATTTCATTTGATTGGCGAATTTGGTTGTTTGACTCGACAGCGTTCTGCCGAATGGCTTCCAGTCCTCCTTGACCTAAAATTTCATTGGCTTCTTCTGCACTGGCCTCCATACCTGCTAACTTTTCTATACTTGTCCAAGCTTCCACTCGAGTTCCACCCCACGAACTATTTAAAATCCCAACGGGTACTTCTAATTTTTGATGAAGCTCGCGAGCAAAAAAGTATCCTACCGCACTAAAATCCGGAGCATTCTCAGACGTAGCGACTTTCCATGAAGCAGTATTGATATTGGTCCCATTCAAATTTCTAGGTACAGAAAACATCCTGATTTTTGGGAAATTCACCTCTGCAATTTCTTCTTCTTGATTTAAAATTCGTGCGCGCATTGGCCATTCCATATTGGACTGACCCGAGGTCAACCAAACTTCACCAATCAAGACATCGTCAAAAACTACTTGATCTGTTTCACACAAAATTGTAATCGTGAAAGGTCCCCCATAGGCAGGGGTTTGAAGATTTAATTTCCAGTTACCTGTTGCATCTACAGTTGTGGTTAACTTTTTATCCCATGAAGCATCTACCGTGACGGTCTCCCCTGGCTGCCCTTTCCCCCAGATGGGGACGAGACTTTGTTGCTGCAAGACCATATGGTCGGAAAAAACAGCAGCCAGCTCAAGTGCTTGTTTTTGATTTGTACAGGATAAAAAGAAAAAGATTACAGAGGAAAGAAATAGAGAATACCTTTTGTTTCGATTCATAATTGGTCTTGAAAAATTATTTAACAAGACCAAGTATAGTTAATTTTTATAAAACGAGTAAAAACAGTTGTCTCAGGGTTTGAAAAACTCTTCTTCCGTGATTTTATAGTAATTACTCTCTTGAGTAGGGTCAAAGAAAAAATTAAATATGTGTTTGTCTCCATAGTTTATAGGAGTCCTTTCAAGATCTTCAAAATAAAACTCTTTGGATTTAAATTGAACATACAAGCGGGTGATCGGAAGCTTATCAAAAGTAAATTTTTCTAAATTCCGGATATACACATGCCGCAGGTACTTCTTTTCCTGATCACGGATCACTACAATAATGTCGTGGTCCACTTCATTGATAAGTGTTAAAGAGGCATCCGAAACGGTGTTGAAAACGTCATTTGGAAATCGATGTTTAAAGGTTGTATCCCCTGTTTTTCCTCTTTGTGAAAAGGCAAAAGACACAGAAAGCAAAAGTAAAATAGTGAGGGAATATTTCATGATAAGAAAAGTTTTAGCTTGTGAAGTTACACCACAAAAAACGTACCAAATAAAGGGATTCAGTTAGTTATTCAAAGTCATTTCTAGAAAGTTGGCTAAATCTGTTTTGAATTTCTTCATAGAAGGTTCGTGGATGTACATCATATGGCCTGACTCATAGTAGGTCATGATGATATTGTCTTGAATTTCGGGAGCCAAATTCATATGAGTAAGGGTGTGTTCTACTCCGTAAAAAACAGTAGCCAAATCGTAATAGCCATTCATAATCAAAACTTTTAGGTTCGGGTCTTTACTTAGGGCACTTGCCATGTCAATAGAAGTATTGATCGCAATTTGTGTACCCCATCCTATATTCCCGCGATGACTCCAGTCCCATTTAAAACTGTCGTCGGCAACACCTGCACTGGTTTTGTAGTTTAGCTCTTTGGAAACACCTAAATCACGATGCAAATAATCTAAAAATCCGATGGTGTAAGCGGGTGAAATAGCATCGCTCTGGGGATCTGTAATCGCATATTGATTTTTGGGATTTTCGTTTATACCCGTATAACGCGAGTCTAACCTTCCAACTGTTTTTCCTTCCCCGCGCATAAGTTCATTAAAATACTCTCCAGCCTTCACTTTGAGGTTAGCACGTAACCAGTAGGCTGTAGAGATACCCGCATACTGAACCATTTTTTCAGCTAGTTGTTGTTTTTCTTTATCTGAAATTCGAGTTCCTTTAAACAAGGCTGGGGAATAATCATTCTCTGTAAAATCTCGTACCTCATCCAAAAAAGTCTCTAAGGGTTTTGCTTGCATGGCGGGGCTCAACTTCTTGTGGTAGTGAGCTGTTGCAGCATAGGTAGGAAAATGAACTACATAAGGCAAATCGTCATTGGGAGGAAAGGTCAAGGTACGTAAATCAAAAACCGCAGAAACCATAACCACTCCGTTTAAGGCATACCCCCGATCCAAAAGATAATTCATCACACCTGCATTTCGGAATGTACCATAACTTTCTCCTAAAAGATATTTCGGTGCTTGTAAGCGATCGTACTGTTTTAAAAATTGCATGATGAACAAGCTTGTTGCCCGTATGTCTTGATCCACTCCCCAAAAGTCTTTGCCTTCACTATCTCCGATTAGCTCACTCAAACCAGTTCCAATAGGATCCATCATAACCACATCGGCCATATCCAAAATGGAATAAGGATTGTCCTCTAGGGTGTAGGGTGCTGCTTTATTGTAGTTGGGATCATCCACCACTATGCGCTTGGGCCCCATAATCCCCATATGCAACCAATAGGAAGAAGAACCAGGTCCTCCATTGAATGAGAAAATAATTGGGCGGTTTTTTTCGGCTCCCTCTTTAAAATAAGCAGTAAATCCGTGTAATGCGATGGGCTTATTTTTCTCATCACGCAATTCCATGGTTCCCGCTAGGGTATTAAATTTTAAATTTTGATTGCCCATTTTAAGGGTCTGAATACTTTTAAATACTTGTGCCTTGGGGAGGGTATCATTACTTTTTTGTGCGGTAAGTCCCGCTGAAATTAAGAACACTAGGACTAAAGAATAGCTATAAAATGATTTCATCTTCAATTGTATTTAAATATAAAGATAGGAATCCCTATCAAAACCGTTCCTATCAAAGACGGGATTTTGCTGCAAAGGCCTTTTTAGAAAATACCATCAGCAGCATTGCAGCAAACACAAAGAGTAAAAATGCACGGTTCAAAGAAAACAAATGGGCAACATAGCCAACAAAAGGTGGGGCAAGTAAGACCCCCAGAGTAGAATAGGTTCCTACAATAGAAATTGCAACCCCAGTAGTGTATTTTTTGGACTGCCCCGCCAATAAAAAGGACATGGGAAAGATAGAAGCTACTCCAAAACCAGTGATAAAAAATCCTAACAAAGCTGGATAGAAGTAAGGGAATACAATCAAAACGCTAACTCCTAGGATGATCACAGAAGCACTGACGACAAAAAGTTTTTCCATTCCCAGTAATGCTATTAGACGGTCCGTAAAAAAACGAGCCACCGTCATAGAACACATAAAAACTAGGTAACTTAGAGTAAACAATTCTGCATTGACAACTTCCTTAAAGTAAACGCTACTCCAATCGTAAATACCTCCTTCACAAACAGCCGCACAAAACACCATTAGACCAACATAAAAAATAAATGAATCGGGTTTTCCAAAACGCAACTTATTCGCCGTAATCTCACGATCGTTTTTTAACATAAAAAGATAGGATACTAGAGTAATGACAACAGCTAAAAGCCCAACAAGAGCCAAATGCTTTCCAATTCCCAAATCGAAACGAATCATCAAAGTGGCAAATAAGATTCCCATCAGGCCTCCCAAACTCCACAAGCCGTGAAAAGATCCGTTTATGGGTTTATCAAATTTGCGCTGTACCTGAATTGCTTGGGTGTTCATAGAAATATTGATCATTCGCAAGCCAAAGGCAAAGAGGGCCACAAAAACAATAAGGACTTCCATTTCTTGTGTCCATCCGATACCAACCAAGGAAAGCGTAAACAACAAAAAACCAACTAACAAGGGATGACGACTGTCGAAACGACTCACCAACCAGCCTGAAATAGGTAATCCAATCAACGAACAAACGGGTAAAATAAATAAAAAATTTCCCAGTTGTGCTTCGTTCATTTCAAAAGCAGTTTTTAATGTAGGAATTCGAGAGGCCCAAGAAGAAAAACAAAACCCAGAAGTGAAAAACAAAACACTTAAGGCAGACCGATTTTGTTCTTTGGTTAACATCGTTTTTTTTTGAAGCCCAAAGATGATTGCAAAAATCGACTTGTGAAAATTCTTGGTCAACTTTATCAAAAAAAAAAGTTACATTTAGTAGCAGAAATCAACAATTAAAAAAATGAAATCAAAAAAACAGGAGTCAAGACGTAATTTTATTAAAACTGGAGTAGCAGCTTCATCGATCATGATAGTGCCTCGAAATGTTCTTGGTGGCCCTGGATTTATTTCCCCAAGTGACCAGCTCAACATTGCAGCCATTGGTTCGGGAGGAAAAGGAGCCAGTGACATCAGCAATGCTTCGGTTCAAGGACGTGAACGTGTTGTTGCACTTTGTGATGTGGATTTTTCTGGAAGTGCAGCCAAAACGGTCAAAAAATTCCCAAAGGCAAAACGTTATGCCGATTACCGCATCATGCTAGACAAAGAAAAAGACATTGACGCGGTCACTATCTCTACACCTGACCATGTCCACGGACCCGCTGCCTCTTTTGCTATGCAAAGGGGAAAACACGTGTATGTGCAAAAACCTATGACACACAACATCAAGGAAGCGCGAATGCTTACCGAAATGGCTCGAAAAGAAAAAGTAGTTACCCAAATGGGAAACCAAGGAGGGTCTAATCCGTTGTTGAACATGGTTCAAAATTGGATTGATACCGACCAAGTGGGTGCTATTTCAGATGTTAAAATATGGACCAACCGTCCCGTATGGCCTCAAGGGGTAATGATGCCTCAACCCGATCCAAGCTCAAAACCCGATGCACTAAATTGGGATTTGTGGTTAGGCCCAGCAAAAGAAAAACCCTACACGCCAAACATGCATCCCTTCAGCTGGAGAGGCTGGTGGGACTATGGTACGGGAGCCCTAGGAGATGTAGGATGTCACCTGATCGATATCCCTTTTAGAACCCTAGGATTAAAATACCCTACCTCTGCCGAGTGTAGTGTGGGAAGTGTATTTTCCAAAATGTGGACTGCTGATTATATCCCAGAAGGATGTCCACCCTCCTCATTGATCACGATCAACTTTGAGGCTACCGAAAAAAGTAAAAAACCCATTCAGATGACTTGGAGTGATGGTGGAATACGACCTCCACACCCCGAAATTATTCCGGCAAATAGTGATATCGGAGGTAAAGACAGTCTAAATGGAGTTCTTATTATTGGAGAAAAAGGAATCATTTCGACCAATATCAACGATAGTTCACCACTCATGCCAAAACTCTACCGCTATGATGGAACAACTGAATTTGGTCCCGAAGTTGAGAAAATGACCGAACCTGAATACGGACACCAACGCAAATGGGTAGATGCTTGTAAAGCAGGTTTTAACAGTAAAGAACACCGTGGATTAACTTCTTCTTTTGATTATGCTGGACCCATGACGGAAACCGTCTTAATGGGGAATTTAGCCATCCGAAGTTATATGTTGCGTAAAGAAAATGCAAGTGGTGGTATGGACTTCTTCGCCCGTAAAAAGTTACTTTGGGATGGAGAAAACATGAAAATCACCAATCTTGAAGCTGCGAATCAATTTGTGAGCCGTGACTACAGAGAAGGTTTTATGATGTAGCCAAAATTGAGTTTTTGTAGTTAAAAAGATTTCCCGCTTATTGCAAGCGGGATTTTTTTTGAATACAGCAAAATTAAAATATATACCAAAAAAAGCGTGAACGGTTTAAATTAGATTACTTTTGCAAGCATAATACTATTTATGACAACTTTCAAGTCCCTAGGGCTAAACCCTGCGCTACTCAGTGCAGTTGAAAAACTAGGATTCGAAGCTCCAACAGAGGTTCAAGAAAAAGTAATCCCCATTCTTTTACAACAAAATACCGACCTGGTTGCTTTGGCGCAGACCGGTACAGGTAAAACAGCTGCCTTTGGATTTCCAATGCTCCAAAAGATCGATTCCTCCCAACGGGCTACACAAGGGCTTATCCTCTCTCCTACCCGTGAATTGTGTCTTCAAATCACAAACGAAATGGGGAATTATGGAGGACACCTAAAGAACATCAATATCGTTGCCATATACGGGGGTGCCAACATTTCCGAACAAGCAAAAAAAATAAAACGAGGTGCGCAAATCGTCGTAGCTACTCCAGGGCGTTTGAAAGATATGATCCGCAGAAAATTAGTGGACATCAGTGCCATTGAATACTGTGTTTTGGATGAAGCCGATGAAATGCTCAATATGGGCTTTTACGAGGATATAAAATCTATACTTACCCACACTCCCAAAGAAAAAAGCTCTTGGTTGTTTTCTGCGACCATGCCACAGGAGGTCAACACCATTGCCAAAAAATTCATGCACGATCCCATAGAAATTACTGTGGGTACCAAAAACTCAGGAGCAAAAAATGTAAATCATCAGTACTTTATTGTAGGTGCTCGAGAACGATATAATACATTAAGAGCTGTCATCGGTATGAATCCCGATATATTTGGTTGTGTATTTTGTCGTACAAAAATCGAAACCCAAAAAGTTGCTGAAAAACTCATCCATGATGGTTATAAAGCTGCAGCTATACACGGAGATCTGAGTCAAAATCAACGCGATGCGGTAATGCAATCTTTTCGTAAGAAAAAAATTCAACTCCTAATCGCTACCGATGTTGCGGCTCGAGGTATTGATGTGGATGACATCACCCATGTGATCAACTACCAACTTCCAGACGAAATCGAAACCTACACCCACCGAAGTGGAAGAACGGGACGCGCAGGAAAATTGGGAACTTCCATCCTTTTTGTAACCAAATCGGATCGTAGAAAGATCAAGTTGGTGGAAAACAAACTTCAAACAAAACTAACTGAATTGGAAATTCCTTCCCCCAAAGAAGTCTTCCAGTTTAAAATTGAACATTGGGTAGAACAACTAAAGACCACGCCGATTAAAAGTGATCTGAATCCCTACCTTGACGGGGTGCTTAAAAATTTAGAGGACTTTTCTAAGGAAGAGCTAATTGAACTGTTTCTTTCCAAAGAATTTCAATCATTCGATTTCAATGCCAAACCTCTCGAATTTAAAAAAGAGGGGGCGTCTGAGCGGCATTCAGAACGGACAATTAATGCAGCCAAAGACAAAGATCGTTTCTTTATCAATGTAGGAGCCCGTGACCAATACGAATGGCAAACCTTAAAAGATTTCTTGCGTTCCTTTTTAAAATTGGATCAAGACGATGTCTTTCAAGTAGAAGTAATGAAAAATTTTTCGTTTTTCTCTACCCACAATAAACATCGCGATTTGGTCTTAAAATCATTTGATGGCCTCGTCTTAGATGAGAGAAAAGTAAACGTAGAACTTACGACAAAAGGGAAAACTTATTCTCCCAAAAAGAACTTTAAGAAGGGCAAGAAAAAGAAAAGATCGCGTTTTTAAATTAGAGTTTACGCATCCAAATATTTCTAAAACTTACTAAATCTCCATGGTCCTGAAGCATCAAAGAACGATGTCTGGACTTTTCAGGAGGATAGGAACCAAACAAGTCGTCTCTTCCGTTTTTGGGGAGTCCAATATACTCTGTAGTCCCTAAAATTTCTACATTATTTTGGACCAAAACTCCGTTTAAAAAAATCGTAAAAGTTCCTGATTTTATCTTTTCTCCTGCCGCATTAAACTCGGGCTCATTGAAAATAATATCATAGGATTGCCATTTCCCTGGGGGGAGTGTTGCATTGACTAGAGGAATATGTTGCTTGTAAATTGAAGAAGCTTGCCCGTTGGAATAGGTTCTGTTTTGATAACTGTCCAACACTTGAACTTCATAGCGTCTTTGAAAAAAAATACCACTATTGCCTCTTCCCTGCCCTTTCCCTTTTACAATACTTGGGGCACGCCATTCGAGATGCAATTGGATAGAGCCGTGTTCTTGAAGTGTTTCTATGCCTCCTGTGCCGGGTTTAACTGTCATCGATCCGTCTTTGTTAAAAGTCCATTGCACTGGTTTTTCTGAACCTTCTTGTTGCCATTTAGAGAAATCGGTTCCATCAAACAGAACAATTGCATCACTGGGAGGAGCACTTAGAGTCCCAGGTTGGACAAGCTCAGGTTCGGGTTCCCAAACCTCTGTATCTTCAGGTTTCATCTGCTCTTGTCCAAAAAGGATTTGGACGGTAAAAAATAGAAAAACTAACTGTTTCATAATTTAATATTTAGGTAATTGATACCCGTTGAAATAAGGGTTCGTAAAGTATTGATCGTTAATTTTTGCATCTGAAAATTGACCTTTAGCGCCATCCCACAACAACTTCTGTCCGGAACGGTAGGAGACATTTCCCATTTGAGCAACAGTTGCCACATGGGCACCCTGCTGAATGGAACAATTTACGCTTTGGGGAGCATTATCCCTAATGGCTTTTACAAAATTAAGTGCGTGTTGTTCCAAACCGTTATCCGAGGGTTTTACAAGCGGTTTTGCTACTTTATTTTTACTTCTACTTTCTTCGATCACTTCCCAGCCCCCTCGATTTAGGACCAAAGTTGCATGATTGCCCACAAAGGCAATACCGTGATCCCGGCCATAAGAACCGTTATCGATTCCCATCGCAGAATCCCAAACCAGATTAAAGTTGTCAAATTCATAAAGGGTTGTTAGGGTATCCGGAGTTTCTTCGGCAAGGGTAGGATAAGCAAATTTCCCACCTAATCCTACTATGGATTTTGGAAGTGAGGCCTGCATTCCCAGAAGGGCGTAATCCAATAGATGTACTCCCCAGTCGGTCATGAGTCCCCCAGCATAATCCCAAAACCAGCGAAAATGAAAATGATAGCGACTCGCATTGAACGATTTCATTGGTGCTGGGCCCAACCAACTTTTGTAATCTACACCTGGAGGAGGAGCGCTGTCAGCTACCTGATCGGCAGGACGCATCCATCCCTGGTAACACCATACTTTTACGGTCCGAATAGGCCCTAAAACTCCCGTGGCGATAAAATTTGTTGCGTCTTTGAAGTGTTGTTGACTGCGTTGCCATTGACCCACTTGAACGACATTCCCATACCGCTCTTGCGCAGAAACCATAGCATTGCACTCTCCAATGGAATTTCCTATGGGCTTTTCACAATACACGTGTTTGCCTGCCTCCGAAGCATGGATCATCATCAATGCATGCCAATGATCCGGGGTTCCAATCACGACCGCATCAATATTTTTTTGGTCCAATAAAGCCCTGTAATCTGAAAACGATTTTACTTTCAATCCTAGGGTTTCTATCTCCTTCTTTCGTTTGTCTAATACGTTTTGATCGACATCACAAATTGCGACTAGTTCAACGCCAGGTATTTTTATAAGTGCTTTGGTATCCGCCCAGCCCATACCGTTGACTCCGATAGCACCTATTCGAATTCGATCGTTGGATCCTAAGATAGGATGGGATTGAGAACCTAGGGAAAATGAGGGAAGTAGTAATCCTGCTCCTGTAGTTAATGAAGCCTGCTTGATAAAATCTTTGCGTTTCATAAAGTCGGTGTCGTTTAAATTCTTTTTCAAATTAGGAAAATTGCACCAGCTTTTAAACTTTTTTTTTAACGGACTCCTTAGATATACTCTTCAAAATCTTAATTTTTTGTAATTTGAAAAAATTTTTGGATCAAATGGAGTCGATAATTGCATATTTTGAAACGATCCCTTCAGCACACCGGAGTCTTATTTTAGTTGGTGGATTGAGCTTTTTTTGGATTTTAGAAGGTAACTTTTCTTTGTTTCACTTTAAATACAAAAAATGGAAGCACGCACTTCCAAATTTATTTTTCACCTCAACTACGGTGGTCATCAATTTTATTTTGGCCTTTCTTTTACTGAACACTTCCGATTGGGTAGTGTCCAACTCGTTTGGATTTTTACACTGGATCCCTGAACTCCCGCTATGGGCTGAAGTACTGCTGGGGGTTCTCCTTTTAGATCTTATCGGTGCCTATGCTCCACATTGGGTAGAACACAAGGTCAAACCGCTTTGGATGATTCATTTGGTGCATCACAGCGACCACCACGTAGATACCACAACAGCAAACAGACACCATCCTCTGGAGAGTTTTGTTCGATTTGGATTTACACTAGTGGGTGTATTCCTCGTTGGTGCCAATGTGGGCATCATCATGTTGTACCAATCGCTTTCATTAATTGCTACCCAATTTAACCACGCCAACATCAAACTTCCCAAAAAAGTAGATTTATACCTAAGCTATGTTTTGGTTTCACCAGATATGCACAAAACGCATCACCACTATCGATTACCTTATACAGATGCAAACTATGGAAATATTTTTTCTATTTGGGATCGGCTGTTTGGAACCTACCTCCCCTTTGATCGAGAAAAGCTTGTTTACGGAGTGGATGTATTTTTTGATGAAGAAGCCAATAGTAAAATAGGGCATCTTTTAAAACAACCGTTGCAACCCTACTCCAAACCTACATTAGCACCAAAGACGGAGCATTAGCCTAAAAGGGGTATCATATCCGTTAGAGGATGTGTACTTTGTGTCCCTGTTTCCATATCCTTGAGTACAAAAATTTTCTCGGCCAATTCCTCCGGACCAATGAGAATTACTTTTTGGATTTGTTTGGTGTTTGCATAACTCAGTTGTTTTTTCAATTTTGCCTCTGTGGGATACAACTCACAAGAAATATTTTGGTTTCTCAGTTTGTGGAGAAAAGCATAGGCAGATTGAACCGCTGCTCCACCAAAATTGGCAAACAAAACTTGCGGGCGTTTTAAAAGTGTTTTGGGAAAAAGGTCAAGAGCTTCCATGACTAAATAGATACGTTCAAAACCAAAAGAAATTCCAATTCCACTCATGTCTTTTAATCCAAAAACTCCCGTAAGATCGTCATAACGACCGCCACCCCCAATGGAACCCATTTTAACCTGCACTGGAGGGGCAACTTCTACAATCATACCGGTGTAGTAATGTAAACCCCGCGCTAAGGTTAAATCAAATTTCAATTCGGTAGCTTGTAAGGGGTTGTCCTGGAGTTGGGAACTGATAAATTCTATTTCTTCTACACCTTCTAATCCTTCGGGTTGATTAGAAAACAGAGATTTCAACTCAGTGAGTTGATGCTCTGTATCTCCCTCCAGAGCCAGTAATTGGTCCAATACGCTAAGGGAGTCAACTTCAAATCCCCTTTCGGACAATTCTTTAAAAACCCCTTCTTTTCCAATTTTGTCTATTTTATCTAACGCCACCGTAAAATCTACCAAACGGGATTCGGCACCGAGTAGCCCTGCTATGCCCGCTAAAATTTTTCTGTGGTTTATTTTCAAAACAACTCCGGGGAGGTTCAAGTCTGCAAACGCACGGTCATACAAGGACAACACTTCTACTTCCTGCCATAGCGAACGGTCCCCTACGATGTCGGCATCACATTGATAAAATTCCTGAAATCTACCGTGCTGGGGACGATCTGCACGCCATACGGGTTGAATTTGATACCTGCGAAATGGAAAAGTGAGTTCGTTTCGATGCTGCGCTACAAAGCGGGCAAAGGGAACTGTTAGATCATATCGCAAAGCTTTTTCTGAGACAGAGTGTATAAACTTTTGATTCTCTCCCCGAGCCAAAGCTTCGGTATCGGCTTTTTTTATCTTTTCTCCTGAGTTTAAAATCTTAAATACCAGACGTTCTCCTTCTTCGCCATAAACCCCAGTAAGGGTTTCCAAACGTTCAAAGGTTGGGGTCTCAATGGGACTGAATCCAAAACATTCAAATGCGTTTTGAAGAATATTTTTGATGTAGGTTCTCTTAGCTAGTTCTTCTGAAGAAAAATCTCGAGTCCCTTTAGATGTAGCGGGTTTTATTGCCATGTCTGCTATTGAGGTACAAATATCTTCTATTTTACCGAATTGGAAAAATAACTTTGCAATCGGTTGAAGCGATCTCCTTTAGAAAGTTCAGCTCCCTTTTTTAAATATTCATAGATAAATTCGTTTCGAGAAGGAGTGTAGGGCTTGGAAGCATGAAATAACGCCACCTGATCAGAATCCAATTGGCTTAGCGCTTTTTCAAATCCGGCTCCAGAGGTCAAGTCAGTAAAATTTGGGTCAATTTTTAAAACCAAAACTTCTGCTTTATCTTTTCCCGTCTTAAATAGAAAAGCTTGATCGGGAGTGGTAAACTCCAAATAGGAACATTCTGAAAGTATTTTTTCCCAAACTAGATCACTGAAGGAGGCTAAAAAGTCTTCAATCCTATCGGGTTCTTTTTCCTTAATACGATCCCATTCTTTTTTATTGATTCCTTGGGAAGCTAAAAAAACCGCAAACTCTTCATGCATTTCGTGAAGCTGTGCTTCGGAAAGTTTGTGATATCGCATAGAAAAAGAAATAAAAAAACCCACTTGAAAGTGGGTTTAGAAATTAAGCTTTCGTATCGGCAATGATTTCAAAGGGAAATTCAAAACTGACCTCTCGATGCAATCGAATGGTCGCTTCGTATTTACCGAGCCGCTTGATGGTTTTTCCTGGGAGGGTAATGAACTTTTTATCGATTTCGGAAGTTTTGGCGCTTATGGCACTAGCCAAATCTGCGTTGGTAACCGATCCGAACAACTTATCTCCAGAGCCTACCTTTGAGGCAATTTTGATTTCGATTGCTTTGATTTCTTCTCCTCTTTTTTGAGCTGCATCAATGATTGACTTTTCTTTAAAGGCGCGTTGTTTTAAGTTTTCAGCTAATACTTTCTTCGCAGATAGGGTTGCAATTACTGCCTTGCCCTGAGGGATTAAAAAGTTTCTACCGTAACCGTTTTTAACACTCACAATGTCGTCTTTAAATCCAAGATTTTGAACGTCTTCTTTTAATATTAATTCCATAATGAGAGTTTTATTATTTCAACATATCCGCTACATAGGGCATCAAAGCCAAATGGCGCGCTCTTTTAACCGCTACAGAAACCTTGCGTTGGTATTTTAACGAAGTACCTGTAAGTCTTCTTGGTAAAATTTTACCCTGCTCATTTACAAACTTTAAAAGGAAGTCAGGATCTTTGTAGTCCACATACTTGATTCCAGATCGTTTAAAACGGCAATACTTCTTTTGTGAAGTAGTATCAATATTTAAAGGAGTTAAATAACGGATTTCTCCTTCTTTTTTTCCTGAGTTTTGTTCTTCTATCTTTGACATTGCTTAAGATTTAGCTTTATTTCTTTTTTTTCTTTTTTCAGCCCATGCTTGTGCATGCTTGTCTAACTTGACCGTCAGATAGCGCATGACACGTTCATCGCGGCGAAATTCAATTTCTAAAGCCGATATAGCTTCGTTGGGTGCTGCAAATTCAAAAAGATGATAGAAGCCACTCTTCTTATTTTCAATCGGATAGGCTAGCTTTTTAAGACCCCAATTTTCCTGGTTCGTAAGAGAACCTTTTTGGGCCTTAATAAAGTCTATGTACTTTTGAACTGCTTCCTCTATCTGTGTTTCAGACAGAACGGGATTTAAAATGAAAACAGTTTCGTAATGGTTCATATTCTTATTTTTGGATGGCAAAAGTACGCTTCTATTAGGATAAAGACAAATTATTTTAATAAATTAAAAAGTATTACCAAATATTCTTGTTGAATCTCTCTGAAGAGTTATCGCTTTAATCACAAATACTACAATACAATTTAGACTAATTAAATAATTATTGAATATATTATTGTGTAATTCAAATATTATACTACTTTTACATCACCTGAACATAAGTAGGTTAAGTTCATGGTAAGATTTGGGGCAAAAAGGAGGAATTTATTCCTCCTTTTTATTTTTAAAATTCTTTTACTTGCAAATTCAAAATATTATTTTACATTTACATCACCTGAACATAAGTAGGTTAAGTTCATGGTAAGATTTGGGGCAAAAAGGAGGAATTTATTCCTCCTTTTTATTTTTAGAAAGGATCCACATCAAAATTGACACGCGTGCTTCGAAATGCCGCGATAGCTTGGAAGCTAACATACGTCCGATTCAAAAGTTTTTTTACTGCTTTAGCATTCATCTCGTGATCGATCTTGACAAGTAATTGTTTATGATAATAATTCCTTACTCGTGCCACGGCTGGAAAAGCTGGGCCTAAGACGGAACCTTTGTAGGTCTGTTGTACCACATTTGAAAACCATTGAGAAGCTGTATTCACCGTCTCAAACTGACGGCTTTTAAAAGTGATTCGGATCATTCTGTAATAAGGAGGATAGCGATAGCTTTGGCGTTCTTTTTTTTGAACCTCAAAAAGCCCTTGGTAATCGTGTGTTAAAACTTGTTTTAGCGTAGGGTGATCCGGCTGAAAAGTTTGAATCAAAACCATTCCTTTTTGATCTGAACGACCTGCTCTCCCTGCAACTTGACACAACATTTGATAACTGCGTTCGTGTGCTCTAAAGTCTGGAAAATTGAGTACGTGATCTGCATTGATCACTCCGACAAGCAATACATTTTTAAAGTCCAGGCCTTTAACAACCATTTGAGTGCCTACCAAAATTTGAATGCGCTCTTGGTCGAAAGCTTCAATAATTTTATCGAAATCCCATTTCCCACGAGTACTGTCCCAGTCCATTCTTCCCACCGTGACTTCGGGAAAAAGTTGGTGAACTTGTTCTTCAATTTGCTGGGTACCTACTCCCTTGGTGGTCAATGTGGCCATCCCACAAGCGTGACACTGGGCGGGCATTGGAATGTGATATCCACAATAGTGACAGCGCAATTGATTTTGGGTTTGGTGGTAGGTTAAAGAAACGTCACACTGGGTACACTGCGGGGAATGACCACAGCTCAAACACTCCAGGATGGGGGCATATCCCCTTCTGTTCTGAAATAAAATTACTTGTTTGCCAAGCTCTAGGGTTTCCTTTATAGCGTTGATTAAAGTAGCTGTAAACATTCCTGTAAGGGTCTTTTTACGATGGGCTTCTTTGAGGTCCACAAGCTCAATATGAGGCAAGGCGACTCCACCGTAGCGCTCTTTCAATTGTACCCAGCCATACTTTCCATTTCGCACATTTTCCGAAGTCTCTATGGAAGGGGTAGCTGAACCTAAAATCACTTTAGCATTCATTTGTTGGGAAAGGAATATTGCACTATCACGCGCATGATAACGCGGGGCGGGATCGAATTGTTTATAGGAGTTTTCGTGTTCTTCATCTACAATCACCAGACCCAAATCGAGGAAGGGTAATAATACGGCTGATCGAGCCCCAACAATAATTTGCCCCTCAGGACTCCCTTCTAAAACTTGATTCCAAACCTCGGTGCGTTCGTGTATTGAAAATCGGGAATGATAGACCAAAACCTGATCGCCAAAACGCGCAGCCAAACGGCTTACGATTTGAGAGGTCAAGGAGATTTCAGGGAGTAAGTAGAGTATTTGTTTCCCTGCTTTTAGTTGTGCTTCAATCAAGCGGATATAAACTTCTGTTTTACCTGAAGCAGTGACGCCTTCAAAAAGTACAACAGATTGATTCTCAAGATTTTTTTCTAATTCCAAAAAAGCCTGTTGTTGTGCTGGAGATAGTTCTTTCTTCGTGTGTAATTCTTGCACTTTTCGAATCAGTACACGGTACTTTTCTTGGTAACTCTCGTTGAGTATTTCTTTGTCAATTAAACTTTTAATATGAGAACTACTGGCTTGGGCTTGCTCCTTTAATTGAGATACTTCATGCCATAGATCCAAGGCTTTTCCTTCACTCAAAAGGGCCATTAATACCTGCTTTTGTTTGGGCGCCTTTTCTAGGTCATCAAAGAGTTCTTGGAGTTTTTTTTCTTGTTGGTATTTTTTTTCTAACTGTACAACTCGAACTTTTTTAGGTTTAAATTTTTCTTCAAGTCTTTGGTGGATCAACGCTACTTTCTTTTCAATCATATCCACAATAAGAGGCATGACATGCTTCCGATCGGTAATCTTACTGATTTCCTCTAAAGTGAGGTTTTGCTTTTGCAAGGCTTCATAAATCAGAAACTGAGAATCGGAAAGGGAATCCAATTGCTCTTGAGTAGCTTCACATTTTACGATACTACTTTGACTCTCTATCAATAAGGCCGCAGGCAAACTAGCACGAAGTACTTCCCCCTGGGTACACATATAATACTCCGAGATCCATTCCCAAAACTTCAATTGATCTGGAGTTATCACAGGAGCATCATCCAAAATCATTACGATGGATTTGGGTTCATAGGTTTGTGGAGCTACCTGATGCACACGCCTTACTACCGCTGTGTAAATTTTTTGTTTTCCAAAAGGAACAGCTACACGAAATCCTGGACGCAAAGTGGCAGCTTCATCTTCTGCTACGCTGTAAGTATAGGTCTTAGGTAGAGCCAAAGGAAGGATCACATCAATAAAATTCAGTGACGCTTCATTCTTCATGGAGAGTCACCTTTGGTTCCCTTTTAAATCGTGTCAAGGTTGCATTCAATTCAAATCCAAGAAGTAGAATATTGGAGTTGATCCAGATATAAAGTAAAAAGATTAGGAGCGCCCCTATGGATCCGTACAACTGATTGTAAGTGGAAAAATTATCGATATAAATTCCAAAGCCATAGGTCGTCAAAAAGAACAATAAAGTAGTCATCAATGCGCCAGGAGTAAAAAATTGACTTTTTCTTCCCTCTGCCGTTCCAAAAAAATATAAAATACTAACAGTGATGTATATAAACAACCCGAAAAATGCGATTTGCCCAATCCGAGTCCATCGGATCTCAGAGGGAATTAGCGAATTTAGGTTGTTTAAAATATAGAATTCAAAGTAAAAAAAGATGATGACTGCTAGCAGTGAAAGAAGGGCTAAAAGTATACTTATAGCGACAGAAAGCAGATACTGTCTAAAAAAGTTACGGGAAAAGGTCACATGATAAGAACCTTCAAAGCTTCCAAAAATAGCCGAGACTCCACTGGCAGATAAAATAATGGAAAGCACAAAAACAGAGGATAATAAACCTCCTCTGGGTTTGTTTCGAATGTCTTCAAATATATCTGCAAAAAAAGTCTGGGTTTCTGAAGGTAAAAACAACTCGATATAATTCAGAAACGTTTGATCGAAGTTTTCAATTTTTATGAATGGAATTAGATCAATAAAGGGGATTAGATTTAAAACAAACAGTAAAAAAGGAAACAAGGCCATAAAAAAACTGTACGAGATACTTCCAGCTCTAGAGGTTAATGCCCCTTTGACAATTCCAATACTATACATTTCCAACAAATCATAAAGAGAAAATCCATAAAAACCCGGAGGTTTTATAGCTTTAAGGAAAAATACAACGGACTTAACAACAGGAAGTTGTGAAATTTTTGACATGACGTGATTCCGTATAACCCTGCAAAGATAAAAGGCTAAATCATATGATGGGTTAAATCCCAAAAAAATCCAAAGGCTTTGTAACTTCGCATTATGGAAATTCAATTGCTCTGTATCGGAAAACCGGATCGATCGTTTTGGTCTGAAGCGTTGGAACAATACGAAAAACGCCTGCAGCACTATGTCAAGTTTTCTTTGATTTACCTAGCAGACGTCAAATCTTCAAAGAAGACTGATCCTTTAAAAATAAAGACAGAAGAAGCCAAACAGCTTCTTCAAAAGATAAAACCAGGAGATACGGTCATTCTTTTAGATGAAAAAGGAAAAGCATTCAATTCTGTTTCTTTTTCAAAAGAAATCGAAAACCATATGATTTCTGGAAAAAAGAGAGTCCTCTTTATCATAGGAGGTGCCTATGGTTTTTCAGAAGAACTTTACCAAAAGTTTCCCCAACGTATGGCACTTTCCCAAATGACTTTTTCTCACCAGATGGTGCGTCTCTTTTTTTGTGAGCAGCTCTATCGTGCGTTTACCATACTGAACAACCACCCTTATCACAACGCCTGATGAAATATCAATTACTATTTAAAACAATACAGCAGCGTGACGATTTGAATGTTCCACTAGGATACTAAACGTAGTAGAAGCCAAACCATTTAAAAAACAAAATACAGTAACAGATGAAACTAATTTTTGCCACACATAATAAAAACAAGGTTGAGGAACTCAATCTACTAGTACCCAAACCCTTTTCATTCTTGAGTCTGGAGGACATCCATTGTTTCAAAGAAATTGAAGAAACTGGAAGCACATTGGAAGAAAATGCAAAAATTAAGGCGGACTTTGTTTATTACAAATACGGTTTAAATTGTTTTTCAGATGACTCGGGATTGGAGGTAGAAGCTTTGGACGGTGCGCCAGGGGTATTCTCGGCACGGTATGCAGGACCTGAGAAAAACAACGAGGCCAATATTGAGAAAATCTGGAGGGAACTTCGTGGGATTCCAAATCCCAAAGCCTGCTTTAGGTCGGTATTTCACCTAAATCTTCACGGAAAATCCCACTCCTTTGAAGGACGGGTAGACGGTACAATACTCTTTGAAAAAAGGGGAAGTGGAGGGTTTGGTTACGACCCTATTTTTATTCCCGAAGGATATGAAAAAACCTTTGCCGAATTGGGCGATACGACCAAAAATAAAATAAGTCACAGAGCAAAGGCTACCGTAAAACTCGTGGAACTCTTAAAGCAACATTTATAATTTTATTAAATAAAAGGACAGCGAGTACATTTTAGTGATTTTTACATAAATTTATGGCATGAGGAAGATTTGGGTTGCTGTACTTATTTTATTTGCCTGTAAAGGGTTTTCACAACAAGACTTCAATGCGGTTGTGGAAAATGAAACCACAGGACTTCCCATGTCTAGTGTCCACGTGTTAAATCTTACTCAAGTAATTGGTTCCATTACGGATCAAAAAGGGGTTTTTCAAATTAAAGCACAAGCCAATGACACTCTTTACTTTTCCTATTTGGGTTTTAAACCTTTAAAAATTGCAGTCACAAACGACATGTTGAAATTTGGTAATTTTAAATTTGTCATGACCGAACTGGCATTTGCCTTAGAAGAAATTGAAGTGCGTCCGTATCAACTCACGGGCTATTTGGATATTGATGTCAAAAATGCTCCTATCAATACGGCAAGGCGATATAGTATTTCGGGACTTCCCAATCTTGGCTACGAATCGGGAGGGAATCGATCCTCCAACGGTCTTTCTAAAGCGCTTGGTAATCTCTTTAATCCCGTGGACTTTTTAAATAATATGTTTGGGAAAAATGCTAATCAAATGAGAAAACTCAAGCTGATGCGTGAGGATGATGAAATCAAAAATTTGTTGGTTTCTAAATTTGACAGACAGGTGCTTATTCAGCTTTTGGGAATTAAACGAGTTGATATTGACGACATTCTAAGAAATTGCAATTATTCGGACACCTTTATGGAGGAAGCCAATGATCTGCAAATATTAGAAGCCATGTCCAAATGTTATGAAGAATACCGCGTTTTACAATTGTAAATGGACACGCTCGTTTCCTATTTTCAAACTCGTACTGCCTCTAGAAAACATCGTGAAGAAGCGCTAAAAGTTGTCAAGAACTCACCCGAAAGGGAAGCTGCATTACTCCAGCTTGCTTTTAATCCGAAAGCCGAAAGACAACATATTTATGCTGCCTGGATCTGGGAACTTTTTATTCTTGAAGATTTAAGTCGTTTACAACCTCATTTGAATCAGTGTATCGTCCGCCTTACTGCCATTACAAACTCCAGTATGCGACGTTCTTTAAGCAAGAGTTTTTGGCATTTTTTAAAAGAAAAATCAAATCGAGAGGTGCTGAACAAAAAGGAAAAACAATTGCTTGTCGATTCCTTTTTAGACTGGGTAATGACAGAAGACAAGACAGCTCCTTTGGCTTTTAGTATCAAAATTCTTACGCTTTTTCAAAACGAAATTCCAGAGTTACAAAAGCAGCTGGAAGATCTTCTGATTCATTCCAACCGAACCTTCCCAAAAGGACTCTATCCTGTATTGCGGGATGTTTTTAAGAATTGAATTCACATAAAGCTGAATTTACTCGTATCTTTACAGCACAAATACGTCAAACATGCTGCTTACCGCATTAAATGCCATCTCACCAATCGATGGCCGTTACCGGTCTAAAACAAAATCACTGTCTGCCTATTTCTCCGAAGAAGCCTTGATTAAATATCGCGTACAGGTAGAAATAGAATATTTTATCGCTCTCTGTGTACTCCCTCTTCCCCAACTCACAGATTTTAATCCATCACTTTTTGAAGAACTACGCAGTATTTACAAGCATTTTTCCAATGAAGATGCCCTTCAGGTGAAGGAGATTGAAAACACTACCAATCACGATGTGAAAGCCGTAGAATATTTTATAAAAAATGAATTTGACAAGCTTGAATTGCAGTCTTTTAAGGAGTTTATCCATTTTGGATTAACCTCTCAAGACATCAACAACACGGCCATTCCACTTTCAATTAAACACGCTGTTTCTAACGTCTATCTTCCCGCGCTTGAGGATGTTATAAACCAGTTGAACTTCCTAGCAGAAGAATACAAAGACATTCCTCTTTTAGCACGCACTCACGGCCAGCCTGCTTCCCCTACCCGATTGGGAAAAGAATTTGAAGTTTTTATAAAACGGATCCAGAACCAAAAAGAGATCTTACAACAAGCTTCCTACGGTGCAAAATTTTCTGGAGCCACTGGAAATTTTAATGCCCATCATGTGGCTTTTCCCGATATCGACTGGAAAGGATTTGGACAGGAATTTGTAGAAGGACAGTTGGGGTTGAATTACTCTTTTCCGACCACTCAAATTGAACATTATGATTCTTTTGCAGCACTTTGTGATACCTTAAAAAGAATCAACACCATACTTATTGATTTAAATCGGGATTTGTGGCAATACATTTCCATGGATTACTTCAAACAAAAAATAAAAGAAGGAGAGGTGGGATCTTCTGCGATGCCGCACAAGGTCAATCCTATTGATTTTGAAAATTCAGAAGGAAACTTGGGTATTGCCAATGCACTTTTTGAATTTTTAGCCGCCAAACTTCCCATTTCACGACTTCAAAGGGACCTTACTGACAGCACCGTACTCAGAAATATTGGAGTTCCTTTTGGTCATACCCTTATCGGACTTCAATCGACAGGTAAAGGACTTGGAAAATTGGTTGTCAATACCACAAAAATAGAAGATGATCTAAACGCCAACTGGGCAGTCATTGCAGAAGCCATTCAAACTGTATTGAGAAGAGAAGGCTATCCGAACCCCTACGAAGCGCTAAAAGAACTTACGCGAACAAATACAGCCATCAACCGAGAAGTCATTCAACAATTTATTGAACAATTGGATGTAGAAGATCATATAAAATCTCAACTAAAAACCATTACTCCGTTCAATTACACTGGGATTTAAATTTCTTTTTCAAAAATACTTCCCAAGGATGCAGTTGAAGATTTCAGTTGCTCTTCAAGTTGATTTGAATCCACTTTTTTTATCAGTCCCATCAGAATCGCAGGATTGATCTCTGATCCTAAAATGCGCAAGACTCCAAACCCCTTATCGGTAGCACTTAAAAAAACAATCCCCTCCTCTATTTTATCAGTGGCTCCTTCAAACAAGAGTTTTCCTTGACCTTTGTCAAAAGCTTTAAAATCCATAAGGTGCTGATATTTGTTTTGCGCAAGGATGGTATTCAATTGATTCAATTCACTCTTAAATTTTGTCTCTTCCCCAGATCTAAATCGATAAAACAATAAATTCAATTTCCCTACTGAGGCTAGGGCCTCTTGTTCCGTAGCTGTCAAATCCTTTGTAAAGAGTTTATCGAGCTTGAAAGGAAGGTTGACAATCAAGAAAGTAGGGTCGTCCATCTTTTCGATAAAGTAGGATTGAAGTGTAGGACCCTGTGTGCAGTTGACAAAAAGTACAACTGCCAACAGGGATACATAAAAAATAGATTTCTTTTTCATATTAGAGTGACTTTTTCTTTTGGGCTTTCTTGAGTTGTTTGCCCCCTGGCAAATCCATTTGGTCGGTCAATTTTGAGATTTTATTGAGATCAATATCACCCTCTAAAAGCATTAAAACCGCCTCGATAGAACGTCCATTAAATTCAATTTTATTGGTTGAGGTTTTGATGTTTTCCTTGACGTACATCAACAATTGCTCTACGTGGTCTTCCCGTTTTCCATCTTTTACATAAAAGGTAACATTCGCCTCAGGATCTTTTATGCTCATCAATTGCTCCATGTCGTTTTTAGAAACCTGCATATTGACCCATTCTAACATATCGCCACTAATTTCTTGATTGGATGAAATCAATACTTTAAAATTATTGATACTCGTGACCATATCGAGGTACTCTTGAGCTTCTGGATCATCTAGATTAATACTCATTTGTCCGAGCATCTTAAACATTTTAGGACTAATCGATACGAGTGTGACCTCGTCATTTTCAGCGTAACGTTCAAAAATAGATTGTCCATAAACTCCAAAGGTGAGTAAAAGGGCGGATACTAATAAACTGTACTTTTTCATAATTTTTATTTAATTAATTTTTGTGTTGTGGTGTTCCAATACTCCAGATAGGCAATCTGCTCAGTGCCTTTGTTGAGGTGGTTTGAAACCCGTTTTATGTTGGTTTGAAACTGCTCAAAGGCAAGGTCTAAATCTTTGGGATTGGAGTTTGTTATCGTATTTTGATTTTCCATACGTGTCAAAAATACCGTTAGTACAATGGCAACCATTGCAGCAACTGCCATCCACGGTTGGAAAGCAATTGATTTCGTGGTTCTTTGTTCAGGAAAAGATTCTTTTTGCGCTTCGGAATAATACCCAAAAAATGCACGATAAGACATCCATTTTAAGGGGATCTGATCTGTGGCGGAAAAGTACTGTCTCAATTGGGTTTCCTCTTGGATACTCGTCTCACCTGCATCGTATTTTTGGAGCAATTTGGCAATAGCTTTAGATTCCATGTGATTGTATTTCTATGAATTGTTTTTTAATCTTTTTTCTTATTCGCGATAAGTAAACCCGGACCGTTCCTTCAGGAATTTCCATCAAAGAGGCAATTTGATCAAACTCATATTGTTCAATTTCTCGAAGCTGAAGAATCATGCGTTCGCGCTCCGGAAGTTGATCTATAAGTTTGGCTACCCACTCCATTTCATTAGAAACTTCGATTTGTTTTTGTAGCGATGGACTCGGCTGACTTTGAAATTGCTCATTGAGTGAAAGAACTTGCGCTTGTTTTGATTTGATTCGATCCAAGCAGTGGTTTTTTGCCATTGTTATGGTATAGGCTTCCAAGTTGTTAAATGACTTGCGTTTGCTCTCCTCCATATTCCACAATTTTAAGATCACTTCTTGGGTAGCATCTTCTGCCTCCTCTTTGGAAATTAAGATTCTTTTGGCTACTCGAAAAACTCGATCTCGTATCCCCTGAATTTGATCTAAAAATTGTTTGTCCGCAGTCAACTGCATTTATTTAAATTCTTGTTTTAGTAAGACGAATGTACTTCCTATTTGTTACAGAAGTAATTTATTTCCCCAATATTAGGAGTATTTATTTAACTTTGGGGGATATCATTTTACCAAATTCGCTATGAAAATCAATAAAAATTTCAATTCGTTCGTTCTCTCTGTTGCAACAATGTTTGTTCTTGTTTTTTTGGGATGTTCTTCAGACGAGATTGAGGAAACTACAGACACAGCTATCACTTCAAACTCAGATACAGACGATGTCGCGATAAGTCTTGAGGGCGAACTTCAGATCAGCGATTTTGTTTGGCAAGGGTTGAATCAATATTATTACTGGCAAGAAGAAGTTGATGCTCTTTCAGACTCAAAATTCAATGATCAAAAGGCCTACGCACAATACATTAGCGAAAATCCAGATCCGGATGCATTCTTCGAAACGCTAAAACATCCCAACGATCGCTTCAGCTGGATTCAAGATGATTACGTAGAACTAGAAAACACCTTGCAAGGAATCTATGCGACCAATGGTGTCGAATTTGGATTAATGTATGCGTGTCAAGATTGTAACGAACTCGTGGGCTTTGTAAAGTACATACTCAAAGATTCCGATGCGGATGGTAAAGATATCCAACGGGGAGATCTTTTTACGGGTGTCAACGGTACGGTTCTCACGGTCAGCAACTATCGCTCGCTGCTTTTTGGAGATAACCTCTCCTACTCCTTAAACATGGCTTCAGTACAAAATGGCGCTTTGGTAGAAAATGGGACCGTCGTTGAACTTACCAAGGAAGAAAATTTTGAAACGGATCCCATACAGGTTAGTAAAACACTTCCTCTTTCTGGAGGAGAAAAAGTAGGCTACCTGATGTACAATCAATTTGTAGCAGACAAGAGTCCCAACTTAAATTCTGTATTCGCTGAGTTCAAAAGCGAAGGAATTACGGACTTGGTTATAGATCTGAGATATAATGGTGGGGGTTCTGTGAGAAATTGTGTAGAACTCGCCAGCATGATCACGGGGCAATTTGAAGGTGAAATTTTTGCACAAGAACAATGGAATTCCAAACTTCTTACCTACATCACAGATCGGTTTGGTGAAGAATCTTTATTTAACCGTTTTGTAGGAGAATTGAGTGGTGGCGAACCGATCAACTCCCTAAATCTAAATCGCGTTTATGTGATTACCACCTCAGAATCAGCTTCGGCAAGTGAATTATTAATCAATGGCCTTGCTTCTTACATTGAACTGATTCAGGTAGGTGAACCGACCGTGGGGAAAAATGTAGGTTCCATAACTGTTTATGACTACATTGATAACGATGGAACAAAAAATCCAGACCACACCTACGCAATGCAACCTATTGTTCTAAAAATTGCAAACAGTGAGGGATACGCAGATTATGCAGATGGACTACTACCCAGTACTGAAATGGATGAAGATGTCAACAACTTAGGTGTCCTAGGAGTACCAGAAGAGCCTATGCTTGCAACCGTGCTGAATTTGATTTCGGGAACAGCAAAATATTCTATCCCCGAAGCCACTCGATCCAGAGCCTTACTTATCCAAGATCCTCTTATGCTCAAAAGACAACAGATGGTGGTGGATAAAAAACTAGGATATCAAGGAAAAAGATAGTTTAACCCCACCACAACGTTTCTTCCCCGAGTAGCATAGCCTTCGATCTCTACATAATTTTCATTAAAGAGATTTGTAGTGTGGAAAAAAAGCTTGAGTGGGGTGTTTTTGAATTGATAAAAAACGCTGGCATTTACCAATTGATAAGCTTCTAACACGGTGGTGTTGTCCAATCCAAAACGTTTTCCGACAAATTGTCCTCCAAAATTGACACTCCAAACTTTTGAAAACGAATAAGAGAGTCGGGTTTGAGCAGAAAGGTTAGGCAAATAGCGTAAATCCCCATCTCGAGTCTCCGTAAAAGTCATTTGATGGTCTAGCATTAATTTGGAACCTATACTTCCTGATAAGACCGCTTCAACTCCGTAATAGCGCGCTTGGTCAGTTGCATTTTCATAACGGTAGGTGGCTAAATCATAAATGAGAGAAGGTGATTCGATTCTATTGAAATAGGTGCCCGAGAGTTCCCATTTTTTTAGCTTGTAAACCAACCCTATTTCAAAAGAGGTGTTTTCCTCAGGTTGTAGATCTAAGTTACCCGAAAAGGGATCAAACAGTTGATACAAACTCGGGGCAATAAACGCTGTACTATAGGCTGCTTGGAATTTTAAGCTACTCTGATTTTCATCAAAAATTTGTATTGAAGGATTTAGGCTGTAAGTAAAATGACTCCCGTAATTGCTGTGGGAATTCCATCTCCCTCCAAAATTGATTCGAATTTGATCTGTAAACTCAGTCACTACATTTGCAAAAAAATCACTTTGTGTAGTTTGCTGTCCCTGCTGGTAATCTGCATAGTTCTTTTGAATCAGTGTCCCGACAACGGTATAAATACGATTGTTAAAAACGTATTTGTTAAACAGTTCCACTTGGGTATTTTCTGAGGCGGTCTGAAAAGGAAAATCACTTTGGAAATCACGACTGATTTTTTGATAGCCCAAACGCAAGGACAAGCCTCCATTTGTATAATTGTAATTTGGATTTAAATACATACGATCCATTTGTGTAGATAGTTTGTAATCCGCATCTTCTAATGGAAAGCTGTTGTCATAGTCGGAATTAATAGTGGAATGGTCATACCCAGCTTTGACCTCAAATTTTGTTTTTCCTTTGTACTCAAATGAGGTTCCTAAATTCAAATGGTCAAACGGATCTGTTTCTGTTCCCACAACGGCACTCATACCCGTGGCACTGTGATGTGATACATAGGCGTTGGCACGAAATTTTTCTCCACCCTGACTCAAACGCAAACTGTTTTTAAATAGGTTTAGGTCTCTTTTAGTCTCTTGACTGTTTTGAGACCCCGTACTGCTTTGAAGACTCGCTCGAAAACCCGGAGCACTTGTTTTTGTCTTGATATTTACTACTCCCGTCGCAGCAGAACTACCGTAAAGTGTACTGGAAGCTCCCTTTAAAATTTCTATGGACTCTATTTGACTTAGGTCTAAAAAATTTAAATTAAAATCATTGTCTATTCTGGAAGGATCTGAAACCCGTACTCCATCAATTAAAATAAGGACTTGTCTATTTCTCCCTCCCCGAATAGAAACGGTTTTATTTTGACCTGCATAAGTTTGACTTCCTAAAATTTCAATTCCCGCGTATTGCTTAAGTACAGCGCTTAGTCCCAAGCCTTGGAAATTTTGAAGGGTTTTTGAATTAATTTTAATCACGGGCTTTCCCGATTGCGATCGCTTGGTAGGAAAACGTGTGTCAATCACAACCACCTCCTCCAATTGCTTTGTATCAACGTCTCCTTGAAGACTGTCTTGAACACGAGTACCTTGCTGGGCAAAAAGCAACTGCACAACTAGTGGCATACACCACAGCACTTTCAAAATTAATTTCATTTAAAATAAAATGTGCTTTTGGCTTTATCCCCGAAGCCAAAAACGATTTACATTAAAAGGCAGGTCTCCTGACTTGCATCTCTATTCTACCTTCCCATCAGTTTTTTGACAGTGGCGTAAGTTCGAATAAAGTGTCTATACAGACGAAGCTTACAGTTGCGGGTACAGTTTTGGACTTACACCAAATTCCCTTTTAATCTTTAATTAAAAAGAACCCTTAAACAAAAGTACGGGTTTAATTAAAGCTGAATGACGTTTGTTTTAATTTTTTAAACGAAAATTGAAGTACACTAGTGTAGAACAAGTCACCCGCTAAAGAGTTGATAAAGAATGGAATAGCCAGTACAAAACAACTTGTTAAACCAGCCCAAGTGAGTGGATAATAAAAATACCAAACCCCTAAATTACTCAGAATAAAAAAGGAAGTTGAAGCTCCTAGTACCGTCATAAATGACAAAGACTTTGCTTTAAATCCAAGATATGAAATAAAAGCAAAAGCAGTGTAAATAACAGGAATCAAAGCGTGGATTCCCAAGTACAGATCTGATAAAAACATACAAACGAGCGGGAGAAACAAGGCCCATCGTTTATTAGTAAAATGGAAGCCGGTAAACAAGGCAATACTGGTGATCGGTGCAAAGTTGGGAGGGTGTGGTAATAGTCTGGTCAACAGGGCCAAAACTACCAAACCAAAAACAACCTTCATTTCATTTCCTTTCAATCCCATAGTCGATGTTTTTTGTAAAACTATACAATTTATACTACTTGGTCAAATACATTTTACGTCTGGCATACAAATCGTAAAAAACATCTTCTTTCAAACTGTCAATGAAAAGGATGCTTTCCCCTGTACTTTTCATCTCGGGTCCGAGTTGCTTGTTGACATTCGGAAATTTATTAAAGGAAAATACAGGTTGTTTGATGGCATATCCTTCTAACTGTGGATTGTATTCAAAGTCAGTAACTTTATTTTCTCCCAACATGACTTTAGTCGCGTAGTTGACATAAGGTTCTTTGTAGGCTTTTGCAATAAATGGAACTGTTCTTGAAGCTCTTGGATTGGCTTCGATCACATACACCTTGTCTTCTTTTACTGCATATTGGATATTTATGAGTCCCACGGTATTTAGTGCAAGTGCAATTTTATGGGTGTGGTCTTTGATTTGTTGCACCACAAATTCCCCAAGATTAAAGACGGGTAAAGTTGCATTGGAGTCTCCCGAGTGAATTCCGCAGGGCTCTATATGCTCCATGATCCCGATAATCTGGACGTTTTCTCCATCGCAAATCGCATCGGCTTCACACTCAATAGCACCATCTAGATAATGGTCAAGCAATAATTTGTTGTTGGGTATTTTTTGGAGTAAGTCCACCACATGGGCTTCTAAATCCTGTTTGTTGATTACAATTTTCATCCCCTGACCTCCTAGTACATAAGACGGTCGAACCAAAATGGGAAAATCCAATTGATCTGCCAATTCCAGCGCCTGATCTGCAGTTTGAGCCACTCCAAACTCAGGGTAGGGAATGTTGTTTTCTTTGAGAAGTGTTGAAAAACTTCCTCGATCTTCCGCAAGGTCCAAAGATTGAAAGCTGGTACCGATGATCTTAACCCCATAACGGGCGAGTTTTTCTGCAAGTTTAAGTGCGGTTTGACCCCCTAATTGTACAATGACTCCTTCTGGTTTTTCGTGCTGAATAATATCGTATATATGTTCCCAAAATACGGGTTCAAAATACAATTTGTCTGCCGTATCAAAATCTGTGGATACCGTTTCTGGATTACAATTGATCATAATGGTTTCGTAACCACATTCACTCGCAGCCAAAACTCCGTGTACACAGCAGTAGTCGAATTCGATACCTTGACCGATACGATTCGGTCCCGACCCCAATACCACAATTTTTTTACGGTCAGTAACTTTACTTTCATTTTCACTAAACGGCACACCCTCCTTTGTCTTGAGTTTGGCTTCAAAAGTAGAGTAATAATAAGGGGTTTTTGCTTCAAATTCTGCCGCACAGGTATCTACGAGTTTGTACACACGTTGGATACCCATCTCCACTCTTTTGGCGTGAACTTCACTTTCCAAGCATTTGAGCATGTGAGCTACTTGCCGGTCTGCAAACCCTTTTTGTTTGGCTTCTAAAAGCAAGGCAGTATCGATTGAGTCTATATCAAAATTCGAAATTTCCAGTTCCAAGTGGTACAGCTCTTCGTACTGCTTTAAAAACCACATATCGATTTTAGTAATTTCGTGAATTCGTGTTAATGGGATTCCAATTTGAATGGCATCATAAAGTACAAAAACGCGATCCCAACTGGCTATTTTCAATTTACTGATAATAGTGTCGTAATCTTTATATCCCTTACCGTCCGCACCTAAACCGTTTCGTTTTACTTCCAAAGATTGGGTGGCTTTGTGTAATGCCTCTTGAAAAGATCTTCCAATTCCCATAACCTCTCCTACAGATTTCATCTGCAATCCTAGAGTCCGATCCGAACCTTCAAATTTGTCAAAATTCCAACGTGGGATTTTTACAATTACGTAATCTAAAGTTGGCTCAAAAAGCGCAGAAGTGGACTTGGTAATTTGATTTTCTAGCTCGTCTAGCGTATATCCAATGGCTAATTTAGCAGCAATTTTTGCAATGGGATAGCCCGTTGCTTTACTTGCTAATGCGGAAGATCTAGAAACTCGAGGATTGATCTCTATTGCAATAATATCTTCTTTTTCATCTGGACTAACCGCAAATTGCACATTACAGCCCCCAGCAAAATCACCAATACTTCGCATCATGTGAATGGCCATGTCGCGCATTCGTTGAAAAGTTGTATCGGATAAGGTCATCGCAGGTGCTACGGTAATGGAGTCTCCTGTATGGATCCCCATAGGGTCCATATTTTCTATGGTACAAATGATAACGACATTATCGTTGTTATCGCGAAGCAACTCCAACTCATACTCTTTCCAGCCAATCAGCGCTTTATCAATCATCACTTCATGGATAGGAGAAACTTCCAAACCGCGAGTCAGCAGTTCATCAAAATCTTCGGCCTTGTGAACAAAGGAAGCCCCTGCTCCACCCAAGGTGTACGAAGCGCGAATAACTAATGGAAAACCAAACCTTTGTGCTATTTCTTGCCCTTTCAAAAAGGAATTCGCAGTGGCTTGAGGGGCCATATCAACTCCAATTTTTAGCATCAAATTTCGAAATTGCTCCCGATCCTCGGTAATTTGTATTGCATCTATATCTACCCCAATAATATCTACCCCAAAGTCTTCCCAGATCCCTTTTTCGTCCGCTTCGATACACAAATTGAGCGCTGTTTGTCCCCCCATGGTGGGAAGTACTGCATCAATTTTATGCTTTTTAAGAATCTCGATAATGGATTTGGTATTCAGAGGCTTCAGATAAACATGATCCGCCATTGAAGGATCGGTCATGATCGTCGCAGGATTGGAGTTGATTAAAATGGTCTCGATACCATCTTCACGAAGTGATCGTAAAGCTTGAGATCCTGAATAATCAAACTCACACGCTTGACCAATGATAATGGGACCTGAACCGATTACTAAAATACTTTTGAGGGAGTCTACTTTTGGCATAATTTAAATATAGATTTTAAATATAAAAAAAAGGTGTTACTCTCGAAAAAGTAACACCTTTATTATGGGATAATCTTATCATTATTTTTTGTGACGCGGTTCAGAGGATACTGATATTTTCTTTCTGCCTTTGGCTCGACGTGCAGCAAGGACTTTACGTCCGTTTGCTGATGCCATTCGTTCTCTAAAACCGTGCTTGTTTCTTCTCTTTCTTCTCGAAGGTTGAAATGTTCTTTTCATAATATAAATGACTGGCGGTATGCCTCGTTTAAAGTCGGGCAAATATACAACAACTTTTTTGTCTTCCAAATTGGTTTATCAACATTTCGCCTTCGTTTTTTTTTACCTTTGAAAAAAAATAAATAATGTTTCCTAAAATCATAAAATTAATTCTTGCGTTACTGACATTTGCGTATGGTATTTATCAATTTGTCGATGACTATATCGGCAATGGAATTATGCTGCTACTGCTCTCGGGTATGTTCGTTTTGCTGTACTTTAAAAATGAAATCATTTTCCTAGCCTTTTTAAGACTTAGAAAACAAGACTTTGAGGGAACACAAAGATGGTTGATGCGTATTCCCAATGTAGAGCGCAACTTAGTGCGCAAACAACAAGGGTATTACCACTACCTTTTAGGTATTATTCATTCTCAAACAAACCTCACTCAGGCGGAAAAGAATTTTAAGACAGCTCTTAAACTAGGATTGTCCATGAACCACGACTTGGCCATGGCAAAGATGAGTTTAGCGGGAATTTACCTTCAAAAAAGACGGAAACGGGAAGCTCAAATACTATTGACAGAGGCTAAAAAACTAGACAAACACGGAATGTTGACGGGACAGATGAAAATGATTCAACAACAGATGAAGCGGATCTAGTAGTAGCCTTCCTCAGGAATTGAAATTTCGTAATATTTCCTCGAATTGTTATTTAGATGATTTTGAATCAACCAAGGATTGTGGATTTTTAGCAATTTGTAGTTGATACCGCGTTCTCTCGCAAACTCTGCAATATTAGTAATGGGTACATCCCAACCTATTTTTTTAACGGGAATGGGTTTGTACAAGTCAGATTCTTCAAATACAAAACCGTACCGCTGAGGATGCGACATTATTTCCTTGACCGCTAGAATCCGAAAAACATAACGACTGGTTTCTTTATTTAAAAGTAAGTCGTAATAGTTCTCTACCAATTGAGTATCTAGTAATTTGTTGGTGCCATACATCCCTCTATTATAAGAAGCCGCAGCTAAGGTCCAACTGCCAAAACGTTTTTTTGCTTTAAGCAGATACTTACATGCAACACGGGTAGCTTTCTCAATATGGTATCGCTCGTCCACATTACTGTTTACTTCCAGTCCGTATTCTTTTGCTGTTCCAGGCATCAGCTGCCAAAACCCTTTGGCTCCTTTTGGAGAACGCGCATTTTCTAATCCACTCTCTATAACCGCTAGGTATTTAAAATCCTCTGGAACTCCTTCTTCAGCAAGGATAGCTTCAAGGGTAGGAAACCATTTGTGGGCTCGTTTTAGCAAGAGCATCATATTGGATTGCCAATAGGTATTGACCAATAGCTCCTTATCCAACCGCTCTCTGATATCTGGTGCACTCAAAGGAGCAGGTTCTCCAGAAAAATCAAGGGTCTCAGGAAGCTTGAGGGCATATACTTTAGAAGAATCTTCTTCTTTATTGTTAAAGGCGTTGTCCCGTTCTGGATGGATTGTGGTAAATCCAAAGAAAAGTATCAAGATACCGATTACTAATCCAGAAGTCAATTTATAATTCATAGTCTTGCGCTTTTAGTATGCAATTCCCTCAAATTTAGTTATTTTTTTAAAAGGAGTTTGGGCAACTCCTTATTAAACCAGTTGGCTTGTGTAATTATGGCAGCATGTCCCCCTTTAATTTTTATAAAGGGATATGTTAAATTTTTTATTGGAAAAACTGTGTCTGATGCTCCATGGATATGAAGAATTTCTTTTGGACTTTCTATTTGCTCCCATTGGACTAAAGCATCAATTGCCCAATTGAGATATTCTGGATTTCTTTCTGAGAGATACCGCTGATACATCACCAATCGCTTTTTGATTCCTTTTCCAAAAGCAAACAATGCCAAATGATCTATATTATTGATCCACTGGGTCGGTAAGAGTTTGTGGGCATTTGTTTTTTGTGCCATTTTCATGGGAAAAGAAAGTTCTTCTCTGTTTTTTACACTCGAGACAATGACCGTATTGCGAACGGGAATGTGTTTTGCCATTTCCTGAACCAAAACCCCTCCAAAGGAAACCCCTAGCAGTACGGGATGTTCGTGTTCAATTCGCTCACACATACGCTGGGCATAAGCACTCAACTTTTCTTGCTTCTTGGGTGGAATCCAACTCAACAAATGAATTTGAAACGGCTTGGGAAAATCGAGATATTCAAAAATTTTTGGACTCGCTGCCATACCGGGCATACAATAAACAGGGATAGGCTCCATTTAATCTTTTAATTTCATTAGTTGCATGGTATATTTTTGTATTTTTGTAACCCTTTCTACAGAAAATGCAAATTTAAAAACATTAGCAATATAGTAATCAATTCTATCTCTTATGAATGATTTAACTTTGATAAACAACGAATTCCTACGCCAATTTGAAATTGAAGTAAACAACAGTTTAGCCCGAATCGAGTATTCTGAACAAGAAAGAAAAATTTTCCTCACCAAAATACACATCCCTGAAGAAATTAAAGACGACACATTTGAAGACGCTTTCATCGTCAAAGTACTTGAGTTCATTTCAGAGAAAAACCTTCGAGTTGTTCCCACTTCACCAAAAATAGCTCGATTTGTTCGTTCTAATAGACGATACAAGCAGCTACTTCCTGTAGGAATTAAGCTTTAGTTTAAAAAAGCGAAACGGACATAACCTTCCTCATCTATTTCTTTTAAAGTTATGGGATGTAAGGTATTGGCTAATGAAGGATTCCAAGGGGTTCGTACTTTAACATAGTTTTCGGTAAATCCGGTGATATACCCCTCTTTATTTTCTCCCTCAAATAAAACCGTATGGGTTTTACCCAGTTGTGATTCGTAAAAAGCACGGCGTTTTTTTACGGACAAAGCACGTAGCATTTTACTTCTTTTACTTCGTGTAGCGCTCTGAACTTCCCCCTCCATAACCGCAGCCTCTGTATTGGGTCGTTCTGAATAGGTAAAGACGTGCAGGTAAGAAACTTCACTAGAATTTAAAAAGTGATAGGTGTCTAAAAAATCTTCTTCCGTTTCTCCAGGATAACCCACAATCACATCGGCTCCAATGCATGCGTCTGGAAGCTCCTCTTTAATTTGGGTAATCCGATTTGTGTACAAAGAGGACAAATAGCGTCGTTTCATGCTTTTCAAGATCTTGTCACTTCCACTTTGCAGGGGAATGTGAAAATGGGGGACAAAACGCCTACTTTGCGCCACAAATGAAATGATCGCATCGTTTACTAAGTTAGGTTCAATAGAGGATATTCGGATTCTATTGATGGATTCTAGGGTGTCCAGAGCAGTAATCAATTCCAAAAAAGTATGCTCGTGTTTTTTATTGCCAAATTCACCTTTTCCATAGTCTCCGATGTTAACCCCAGTGAGTACAATTTCTTTCAATCCCGAGTCAGCAATTTTCTGTGCATTGGTTAGAACATTCTCCAAAGTATCACTTCTAGAAATTCCTCGTGCTTGGGGGATAGTGCAATAGGTACATTTATAATCACAGCCATCTTGAACTTTTAAAAAAGCTCGAGTTCTGTCACTCAGAGAATAACTACTCTCATAAAAATTAGCCGCTTCAATTTCACAGGAATGTACCTCCCCCTGTTCCTTTTTGGTAAGATCGTGGAGGTAATCATTCAATTTAAATTTTTCTGTAGCTCCAAGTACCAAATCGACTCCTTCTAAAGAAGCAATTTCTTCAGGTTGAAGTTGCGCATAACAACCAATCACAGCGACAAAGCCTTTCGGATTTTGTTTTAAAACTTTTTTTACCAAACCTTTGAGGCGTTTGTCAGCATTTTCAGTAACAGAGCAGGTGTTGATGACGTACACCTCTGCAGGACTGTCAAAGTCCACACGTTGGTATTGTTTTGGATTAAAATCACGAGCGATGGTTGCTGTTTCGGAAAAGTTTAACTTACAGCCTAGGGTGTGAAATGCCACCCGCGGTAGTTCCAGTGCTTTTGCTTTGGGGGTGTAAAGAATGTTTTCCATAACCGTTTTAAAGCTGTAAATTCGATGCAAATATATCAACAAAATATTCATGGTAAAGTGGCTTTCGGTTGTTTCTCGGTTCGGATTCATCTTCGTACTTTTTTTGTTACTCAATCAATGTCGCTCCGAAAACACAAATGATAGCCGTAAGGTATTCCGGTACAACGAGTACCGAAACGTTACTTCTTTAGATCCAGCTTTTTCGAGAAATCCACAAAACATTTGGCCCATCAACCAACTTTTTAATGGATTGGTACAACTGGATCAAAATCTGGGTATCCAGCCCGAAATAGCCCATTCTTGGAGCATTAGTCCAGATGGACTTAGATACACGTTCCAGCTGAGAAAAGATGTTTACTTTCACCCTTCCCCTCTATTTGGAGCTTCGCAAACAAGAAAGGTCGTTGCTGCAGATTTTGTGTACAGCTTTGACCGATTGAAAGACGCCGAACTAGCCTCGCCGGGGAGTTGGGTACTCCAGCAAGTAGAACGCTATGAAGCTCCGGCAGAAGATGTATTTACCATTTATTTAAAAAATCCCTTTCCCGCTTTTTTGGGTTTGTTGACCATGCGCTACTGCGCCGTTGTTCCTAATGAAGTTGCAAATCACTACGGTGCTAATTTTCGTTCCCACCCCATAGGCACAGGACCCTTTTACTTTAAACGTTGGGATGAAAATGTAAAATTGGTACTGCGCAAAAACCCCAATTATTTTGAAAAAGACGAAAATGGAAACAAACTCCCCTATTTGGATGCCATCGCCATTCAGTTTATTTCGGATATTCAAAGTGAGTTTATGTTGTTCTTGCAAGGAAAATTAGACTTTATTAATTCGCTAGATGCATCCTATAAAGACGAACTCTTAACCCCAACTGGAACCTTACAAAGCAAATACAAAGAGCGTTTAAACATGCTGAAAGGCCCCTATCTGAACACAGAATACATCGGAATCTATTTGGACAGCGACAACCCCGCCCTAGGATCCAAAAAAATACGCCAAGCCATCAATATTGGTTTTGACCGCAAGCTGATGATAGCCTACCTACGGAACAATGTAGGCTATCCTGCCAAAAAAGGAATGATCCCCAAAGGCCTTCCAGGCACAAGTTCTGAGGAGTTCGAATACGATCCCGAACAAGCCCGAATCTGGGTAGATGAATATAAAAAAGAAATGGGGGAAACACCCACACTTAGTTTGGCTACCGACTCAAATTACCTCGACCTTTGTGAATACTTACAACGGGAACTTCAAAAAATCGGAATCGAAATTCAGATTGAAGTCATGCCCACTGCCACGCTACGCCAAGCCAAATCCTCTGGAAAATTGGAACTTTTTCGTGCCAGTTGGATCGCAGATTATCCCGATGCAGAAAATTACCTTTCGCTCTTTAACAGTTTTAACTTTTCACCTAATGGGCCTAACTATACCCACTACAAAAATCCCACTTTCGATCGCATGTATCGAGACGCTTTAAGTCTGGTTTCTGACAGTTTGCGAATTGAAAAATACAAAGCCATGGACTCCCTAGCCCTATCCGAATCTCCAGTAGTCCCGCTGTACTACGACCAAGTCATTCGGTTTGTCCAAAAAAATATCAAAGGGATGGAAATTAACCCCATCAATCTTTTGGTGTTGAAAAATGTTAAGAAACTATAAAAAAAAGCCACTCAAGGAGTGGCTTTCTATTAGATGGTTAAAACAATGCTTACTTTTTAAACTTAGCGTATTTGTTTTTGAATTTGTCAATACGACCTGCAGTATCTACCAATTTGGATTTCCCTGTGTAAAACGGGTGTGATGTTCTTGAAATTTCAAGTTTCACTAGTGGGTACTCTACACCGTCTACTTCTAGAGTTTCCTTCGCATTTACCGTTGATTTTGTGATAAAAACGTCTTCGTTTGACATGTCTTTAAAGGCGACTAAGCGATAATTGTCTGGATGTATGTCTGCTTTCATATCTAGTAAATTGAGTGCAAATTTAATTTTATTTTTTAAATTGAGTCTCCCAAGACATTTTTTTTTATCTTGAAATGAATTTAAACACGCATTCAAATGGATACTCAAACCCCCTCAATGAAATCTACAATAATAAATTTCGGTCTTTTACTCGGTGGAATCTCAGTCGTTTTTCAGCTCATGCTCTATTTCCTGGATATGCACTACAAAAACGACTCTACCGCTGGAATCGTTTCTTTAGTCATCATGATAGGAGTCTTACTCTATGCGTTTATCTACTTCAAGAAGTCCAATGAAGGCTTTCTTTCTCTTGGCGAAGCCTTAAAAATTGGTATGGGTATTGCCCTAGTTTCGGCGCTCGTAGGAGTTGTTTATACCCAAATTTTAATGAATTTTTTAGATCCTGATACCTTAAAAAAGTCGTTAGAATTGAACATGGAAAACCTACGTATACAAAACCCTGAAATGCCACAGGACGCGTTAGACACCGCCCGTTCGATGCAAGAAAAAATGTCAAGTCCATTGATTCTCACCGCCATTCAAATCATCTTTGCCTTGTTTTTTGGTTTTATCATCTCCTTAATTGGTGGGTTGATCGTTAAAAAATCACGACCTGAGTAAGCCAAATTTCGTAGTTTTGCACCTATGCAAAACCCTGTAGATCTTTCAATTGTGATTCCTCTTTTAAACGAGGAGGAATCTTTAATCCCTCTAACGGATTGGATTTTTAAAACCTTTGAAAAACTCCCTTATCGTTACGAAATCTTATTTATAGACGACGGCAGCACAGATGGTTCTTGGGAAATCATCAAACAACTCAGTACAAAACAACAACACATTAAAGGGATTTGTTTTGCGAAGAATTATGGCAAATCCCAGGCTCTCCATGCGGGTTTTGAAGCAGCAAAAGGAACCTATGTAGTCACCTTAGATGCTGACCTTCAGGATTCTCCTGAAGAAATCCCGCAAATGATTGACCAACTCAAAGAAGGTTACGATTTAATTTCTGGATGGAAAAAGAAACGTTACGATTCTATTTTATTTAAAAACCTTCCTTCCAAACTCTTTAACTGGGCGGCACGTAGGGTATCAGGGATTCGATTACACGATTTCAACTGTGGGATCAAAGCCTATAAAAGTCAAGTTGTAAAAGCCATTGATGTCCACGGGGAAATGCACCGATACATTCCTGTACTGGCTGCACAGCAAGGTTTTTCAAAAATCGGAGAACAAATTGTCCAACACCAAGCCCGAAAATACGGTACAACAAAATTTGGGGCAGATCGTTTTTTTAAAGGCTTTCTGGACTTGATCACTTTGTGGTTTCTCAATAAATTCGGGAAACGCCCCATGCATTTTTTTGGTTTGTGGGGAAGTTTTATGCTTCTTGCAGGTTTTCTCTTTACCGTTTATCTGGGAGTGGACAAACTCTACTTTGACACGCAAGCCAGATTGATCACAAACCGCCCAGAATTTTACATCGCCTTGACTTTAATGCTTCTTGGAAGTCAATTTTTTATCGCAGGTTTTTTAGGCGAAATTATCTTGAGAAGCAAACGCAATACAAAACGTTATACCTTCAAAGAACAAACCCCCAACGAATGACCACAGAAAAACGCATCGGAGAATGGCTCCAAGCCCCATTTGATCAGGAAACCCAAAAAGCGGTACTCGAATTAAAAAGAGATCCTCAAAAACTGGAAGATGCCTTTTACACTTCCCTAAAATTTGGAACGGGTGGTATGCGCGGTATCATGGGAGTAGGGACCAATCGAATCAATAAATACACCCTTGGAAAAAGTACCCAAGGCTTGTCCCATTTCTTGAAAGAAAAATATCCTGGGGGACAGATCAAGGTTGTCATCGCCTACGATTGTCGTCACCAAAGTAAAAGTTTAGCGAAGGTCGTTGCCGATGTGTTTACTGCAAATGGCTTCTCGTGTTATTTATTTAGTGACCTTCGTCCCACTCCAGAGCTCTCTTTTGCTGTACGACATTTAGACGCACACTGTGGAATTGTATTGACCGCTTCGCACAATCCACCTCAATACAACGGCTATAAAGTCTATGGAAAAGACGGAGGACAACTAGTCCCCCCAGAGGACAAAGCCGTTATTGGAGAAATAGAGAAAACCACTTACGAGCAAATTCAGTTCAAAGGAAATGACACTTTGCTACACTACATTGACGAGACGATTGACGATGCCTACCACAAGCTCGTACTTCAAGAGGCTCAAATGGATTTAAAAGATCGAAATTCACTTCATATTGTTTTTACCCCCATCCACGGAACTTCAATTACCGCTGTCCCTCAGGTGTTGAAAAAAGCAGGCTATCAAAATGTACATACCGTCAAGGAACAGGAAACACCCGATGGAGATTTTCCCACTGTACTTTCTCCCAATCCTGAAGAGCCCGAGGCCTTAAAAATGGCTGTAGCGCTGGGGGATCAAAAAAATGCGGATCTCATTATCGGAACTGATCCCGATGCAGACCGCTTGGGAATCGTGGTTCGGGATTTGGAAAACCAATGGTACCATCTCAATGGCAATCAAATCATGATTGTTTTAACCGAATATCTTTTGTCCAAAAAACAGGCAGAGAACCAACTGAGTTCCAACCACTTTATTGCCAGTACAATTGTTTCTACTCCCATGATTAAGGCCTTGGCAGAGGAATATCAAATTCAATTCAAAAACTGTTTGACCGGTTTTAAATGGATTGCCAAACTGATCGAAGACCATCCGGAATTGACCTTTGTAGGTGGTGGAGAAGAAAGTTTTGGATATCTGGTGGGACATCAAGTTCGAGATAAAGATGCGGTATCGGCTAGTCTGTTGGCCTGTGAACTCGCCACGGAATTAAAATCTCAGGGCAAAAGTGTGTACGGCTTTCTTTTGGAATGTTTTCAAAAGTATGGGGTGTATTACGAACGGCTTATCTCTCTCACCAAGGAAGGGAAATCAGGATCTGAGGAAATCCAGGCGCTGATGGATCGGTTTAGAAATCATCCCCCTACCCATGTTGATGGAATTTCCATTCTAACAGTTGAAGATTATTTATCGGGGAGTACCACGAATTTAAAAAATAAGCAAACCCAAAAAATAGACTTGCCCAAAGCAGATGTCCTGATTTTTAACTTGGACGAGGGGAGTAGAATTGCATTGCGCCCGAGTGGCACAGAACCCAAAATAAAATTTTACTTTAGTGTTCAGGGGGAGTATCAACCTGAAATCTCTTGGCAACAACAAAAGCTACAATTTGATGGAAAAATCGATCAATTCGTTAATGCCCTTTTAAACTGATGTTTTCTTCTTTCAAAAAAATTATTCGATTTGGAGTCCCCTACAAGGCCTATGCCTTCTTAAACATCTTTTTTAATGCCCTCTATGCCCTTTTTAGTGCGCTCTCTTTTGTCTCCTTGATCCCCATGCTCAATGTGTTGTTCGAAACCACGGAAAAACGTTTAACTCCTGGCAAATACGAAGGCATACTCAGCCTTCAAACCTATGTTAAAGACAGTCTGAACTATTATGTTTCCCAACAGATGGAACGAGATGTTGAAGGTACACTCGTCTTTGTTATAGGTCTGGTTCTTGGTTTGTTTTTCTTAAAAAATATTTGCAATTACCTAGCACTTTTTTTTATTACTTATCTCAGAAATGGGATCCTAAAAGATTTGCGAAACACACTTTACGAAAAAATCCTGGTACTCCCCCTTTCCTTTTTTAATGAAAAAAGAAAAGGAGACCTGATGGCAAAAATGACCAGCGATGTCACAGAGATTCAAAGCTCTTTTTTGTCCATTTTGGAGCTAATTGTAAGAGAGCCACTCACAATTTTATTTTCTCTAGGAGCGATGTTCTTTTTCAGTTATCAATTGACTCTATTTGTCTTGCTTTTTATCCCACTTTCTGGGTGGATCATCTCTCGTATCGGGAAGCGGTTAAAAAAACAATCCGCGCGTATTCAAGAAGAGCAAGGCGATTTTTTATCTATAATAGATGAAACTGTTAACGGGCAAAAAATCATTAAGACTTTTGGTGCGGGAGCCCAATTTAAAGCTCGATTTAAAAAGGCCACCCAACGGTTTTATATCTTTTCGAATAAACTCTTACATCGAGCCAGCCTCGCCGGTCCGGCGAGTGAATTTTTAGGGATTGCTGCCATTGGAGTTCTGCTTTGGTTTGGAGGGCGTATGGTATTGGTGGAGGGAAGTCTTTCGGGTACAACTTTTATTGTCTTTATCGGTTTGGCCTACAACATCCTAACCCCTGCTAAAGGAATAAGCAAAGCCAGTTATAGCATTCAAAAAGGCAATGCCGCCGCCGAACGGATTTTAGAAATTTTAAATGCAGAAGACAGTCTCAAAGAGCATCCCTCTGCAATTCCGCTTAAAAAAATTGAAAAAAATATCGTCTTTGACCGAGTTTCCTTCCGTTACGAAAATACTCCTGTCATTAAAGATCTTTCTTTTGAAATAAAAAAGGGTCAAATGGTCGCCTTGGTTGGTCCTTCGGGAAGTGGAAAGACCACCTTGACCTATTTACTGAATCGATTTTACGACATCGATCAGGGTCGTCTAACTCTAGACGGCATCGCTATTGAAAAAATTCAAAAACAGAGTTTGTACCAACATATCGGTATGGTTACCCAAGAATCCATCTTGTTCAACGACAGTGTTTATAACAATTTACTTTTAGGTAAATCAAATGCTACCGAAAATGAAATTATTGCTGCTGCTAAGGCAGCCTACGCACATGACTTTATCGAAGCCTTACCAAAGGGCTACCACACCTCTATTGGAGATCTAGGTAACAAGCTCTCAGGAGGACAAAAACAACGTCTAACTATCGCAAGAGCGTTGCTCAAAGATCCTCAATTGCTGATTTTGGATGAAGCGACCTCCTCTCTGGACACCGAAGCAGAACAACAAGTGCAGCAAGCCTTAGAAAAATTAATGCAAAACAGGACTTCATTGGTCATCGCACATCGACTTTCCACCATTCAAAAGGCGGATCTTATTTTGGTCTTAGACAAGGGGACGATCGTTGCCTCTGGAACACATCAGGAATTGTTAAAAAACAGTAAACCGTATAAAAGCTGGGTACAAATCCAACAAATGAATTAAACTATTTATCTTGTAATTTGTCTATAGTAATACAATAAATGCGTTTAATTTGAAACAACAGTCTCTATTTGTTCATGCACTAAAGCATCCCAGTTCTAGGGAAGAAGCCTTTGCACGATTGGTGTCGGAGTACAAAGAGCGCTTGTACTGGCACATTAGAAAGATTGTTTTGGATCATGATGATGCAAATGATGTGGTTCAAAACACTTTTATCAAAGTACATTTGAACATTGAAAACTTTAAAGAAAATAGTACGCTTTTCACCTGGATGTATCGGATCGCAACTAATGAAGCTTTAAATTTTATTACTAGTAAAGCAAAAAAAATGGGCTTGCAAAATCAAGAATGGGTAGAAGCCCTTGCAGACGGACTTGAGGCAGATTCCTATTTTGACGGGGATGAAGCAGCATTGCTCTTACAAAAGGAAGTGGCGAGACTCCCAGAAAAACAACGGATTGTTTTTAATATGAAATACTTTGACGGAATGAATTACGATGCCATTTCAGAAATCTTAGATACCAGTGTCGGAGCCTTAAAAGCTTCCTACCACCATGCTGTAAAAAAAATAAAAACCAAGCTGACCGATGAAGATCCGAAAAAATAACCCTTTTAAAGTACCCAGAGGGTATTTTGACACCCTAGAGGAAAACCTAGTGCAAAAAACCAAAGCGAATCACAATGCCTATGGACTTCAAACTCCAAAAGGCTATTTCGATCGATTAGAAAAGGAAATTCTTTATAAAACGCAAAAGAAAGATAAAAAGGTAGATAGAAACATCCGACGTATCTTAGTTACATCAGTGAGCATCGCTGCTTCTTTCCTATTTTTCTTTACAGTTTCAAGCCCATCAGAAACCTTAATCATTGAAAATACAGAACAGGCTTTTGACGATTATATTGAAACTTATTATCTCGAAGAATTTAACAGTTATGAGCTTTTGACTCTACTAGAAGAAGGAGAGATTGAAACAAGTCTTACCTACAATTCAAAACCATAAAATGAAAACTAAAACTCCTTATTTACTACTTCTTTTAGTAGGCCTATTGATTTCAAATACGGTTTGGTCGCAAGAAGAAAAATCGCGTTTCGAGGAGCTCAAAGCCTGGAAGTTGAGTTATATTATTGAAAACACAGAGATGAATTCCGAAGAACTGGAGGCGTACAAATGCATCTTTGAAGACTATGAAAATGCCTATCACAACGAAATCTGGACCAAGGTTCGCCAGATGCGAAAAGCGTTGAGAAAGTCTATGGACACACTCGACACTGCTTCCGCCTCTGCTTACATCTCTAAATTGGATGCTTTTGAAATCAAAGGGTTGGAAATGAAACACGAACGCAATGAGAGGTTACTAAAAAAGATTCGCCCTAAAAAAGTACTCAATATTTTATACCAGGAAAAGCGATTTGATCAAGAATTGTTGAATCGTATAAAAAATAAATCAAAAAAGAGAAAATAAAAAGACCACCTTTGTCATTACCATACAAAAGATATAAAGATGAAACTACACCACAATACAGCATTCGGTATTGTACAAGGTCTGGAACAAATTCTACAAGAAAAAAAAGCGTTGCGACCTACGCTCAATCAACTTTTAAAACAAAATAGAAAATGGGGTTCCCGAGACCGCAAATGGGTGGGTGAAGGAGTACTAGAAATTGTACGTTGGCAAAGAAAATTTTCAGAAATGGGGTCGCTTGACCCTAAGTCAAAGTCTTATTTATGGAATTTGTTAGGTGTTTGGATTTTAAGCAAGGGTATCACCCTGCCGGAATGGGATGAATTTTCAGAGCTAGACTCGAAAAAAATAACTCTTGACCTCGACCCAAAAAGCACCCCATTAAAAATACTTGAATCGCTCCCGGATTGGCTAGATGACTTGGGTATCAGAACGTTTGGAGAAACCCTCTGGAAAAAAGAAATTCAAAGCTTGAACACTACTGCTCCTCTAGTTTTAAGAGTAAATACTTTAAAAACCACCCCTGAAAAACTACACTCCTTTCTAAAAACAAAACACCAAATTGAAAGCACTTTCATCGCAGCGCTTCCCGAAGCTTTGGTACTCAGCAAACATCAAAAGCTAACCCATAGGGACGCTTACAAAAAGGGTTGGTTCGAAATACAGGATGCCAATTCACAACGAGTTGCCCATTTTGCTGATCCTAAACCTGGAATTTCCGTCCTAGACGCTTGTGCAGGCGGTGGTGGAAAAACTCTTCACCTAGCTGCACTAATGCAAAATCAAGGTACAATTGTAGCAATGGATCCTTATGAAAAAAAAATAGAACAACTCGAAGCGCGCGTCCAACGAAATGGAGTAACTATTGTACGTGTAGAAAACACGGATGACGGTGCGTTTTTAAAAACTCAGAAGGAAACTGCAGATCTGGTGTTAATCGATGCTCCCTGTAGTGGCCTGGGCGTACTGCGCAGAAACCCTGCAGCCAAATGGCACATGACCCCAAAACGAATTGAAGAACTAATCCTTTTACAGCAAGAAATTTTACAAACCTATGCTGGACAGGTTTCAAAAGGCGGATCACTCGTTTATGCGACCTGTTCCATCTTCCCCGAAGAAAACCAAAATCAGGTTCAAAACTTTTTAAATTCCGATTCAGGAAAAGACTTCCAATTGGAAAAAGAAGAAACGTTTTTGACTCATACTACCCAGGGAGATGGGTTCTACATGGCAAAAATGGCAAAGTCATCCTGATGCGTTCCTTTTGTGAATAACTCCGAAACAACTTTGAACATTTCGAAGCGGCAAGAGGAGGAAAATCGTTCAGAAAAGCATTATTTTTGAGCTTTAAAACTGCACCGTATGCTCTTGTTTTTTGGCGATGTCATTACCAAGGTTTTTGTCGTTCAAACTACCACAACACTTACCCCTGAAAACACAACAAAACTACAATGGCTTTTTGGCGATGCCCCTTTGCTCAGCGAAAAAGTTATAAAAGGTTCTTTTGTGGGTCCCAGATCCACAATGATTACTCCTTGGAGTACCAATGCAGTTGAAATCACACAAAACATGGGGATTCCTGGAATCCAGCGTATTGAAGAATACGTTTCCAAAGCTACGGTGGACCAAATAGACCCTATGCTGGTGGTAGAATTTAAAGAGCTGAACCAAACTCTTTTTCAAGTAGAAATTGAGCCTGAAAAGGTTTTGCCTATAAAAGACATCAAAGCCTATAATCAGCAAGAAGGATTGGCCTTAAGTCAAGAAGAAATCGATTATTTAAACGATTTGTCAAAAACTTTAAAAAGGCCCTTGACCGACTCTGAAGTATTTGGATTTTCTCAAGTCAATTCAGAGCACTGTCGGCATAAAATATTTAATGGCTCTTTTGTCATAGACGGCCAAACAAAAGAACAGAGCCTCTTTCAACTCATTAAAGAAACTTCCAAAAAAAACCCAAATACCATTGTCTCCGCATACAAAGACAATGTCGCATTTATAGAAGGACCACAGATTGAACAATTTGCTCCACAGACTGCAGATCGACCCAGTAGTTTTAACAAAAAAACCATCGAAAGTGTCCTTTCTCTAAAAGCGGAAACGCATAACTTCCCGACCACGGTAGAGCCTTTTAACGGTGCTGCTACAGGATCGGGAGGAGAAATCAGAGACCGATTAGCCGGAGGAAAAGGTTCCTTACCCCTAGCCGGGACAGCAGTTTATATGACCCCTTATTCTCGTGTCCAAGAAGATCGAAAAAACAGTTCTTTCCCCGAGCGTAAATGGTTGTATCAAACCCCCATAGACATTTTGATCAAAGCTTCGAATGGAGCATCAGATTTTGGAAATAAATTTGGGCAGCCGCTAATCGCAGGATCCGTTTTAACTTTCGAACATCAAGAAAATGATCAGCGTTTCGGCTTTGATAAGGTGATCATGTTAGCAGGTGGAATTGGGTTTGGAAAAAAAGAGCAAGCTCAGAAAGGCACGCCGAAAAAAGGAGATCAAATCATCATTTTGGGGGGTGATAATTATCGAATCGGAATGGGAGGTGCAGCAGTATCCTCTGCAGACACAGGAGCCTTTGGCAGCGCAATTGAACTCAATGCCGTACAGCGCTCCAATCCTGAAATGCAAAAACGCGTTGCCAACGCCATCCGTGCCTTAGTAGAACACAGTGAAAATCCAATCATTTCTATCCACGATCACGGTGCAGGTGGACATCTAAACTGTTTGTCTGAATTGGTAGAAGACACAGGAGGTTCTATCCAAATTGATGCGCTTCCCTTAGGTGATCCTACCCTATCCGCCAAAGAAATCATTGGAAATGAATCTCAAGAGCGCATGGGACTTATCTTGGCACCTAAAGACGCTTCCTTTTTAGAAAAAATCGCCAAACGCGAACGTGCCCCTTTTTATATTGTGGGAGAAGTCACAGAGGATCAACACTTTTCCTTTCACTCCAAAAAAAACAATGAAACCCCAGTTGATTTAGGTCTTTCATCTCTTTTTGGCAGTTCGCCAAAAACAATTATGAATGATGTTTCCATTCCGCGGAGGTATAAAGAAATAAACTACGATCAAAACGAACTTCCTAACTACATCAAACAGGTTCTTCAATTGGAAGCTGTAGCCTGTAAAGATTGGTTGACAAATAAAGTGGATCGTTGTGTCACGGGTCGGGTTGCACAGCAACAAGGTGTCGGCGAGCTTCATTTACCCCTCAGTAATTGTGGGGTCACGGCACTTGATTATACTGGACAGAAAGGAATTGCCACCTCCATAGGACACGCCCCAGTAAGTGCCTTGATTGATCCTAAAAAAGGAAGTAATACGGCCATTGCAGAAGCCCTTACGAATATTGTTTTTGCGCCCCTAGAAAAAGGCCTGGAAAGTGTCTCCTTGTCCGCAAACTGGATGTGGCCTTGTAATAATCCTGGGGAAGATGCACGTCTTTTCGAAGCGGTACAAGAGTGCTCCGACTTTGCAATTGCATTAGGAATCAATATTCCCACAGGAAAAGACTCCCTTTCCATGAAGCAAAAATATCCTGACGGGGATGTGCTTGCCCCGGGGACGGTCATTATCTCTGCTGCTGGGCAGTGTAAAGATGTAAACCAAATTATTACTCCCGTAGCTCGGTGGAATGGAGGAGATTTTTATTATATCGACTTTGCTCAAGACTCCTTTCACCTTGGAGGGTCTTCTTTTGCCCAAAGTCAAGACCGAATTGGGACAGAAACGCCCTGTGTACAAGATGCTACCTATTTTAAAACAGCCTTCAACGCAATTCAAGATCACATTACTGCTGGCAAAATAACTTCTGGACACGACATTGGTTCCGGAGGACTGATTACCACCTTGCTAGAACTTTGCTTTCCTTCTACCTCGGTAGGCATGCAGCTGGACTTTAATGGACTAGAGGAAACCGATCTTGTAAAGATTTTATTTTCTGAAAAAGTAGGTGTCGTCTTACAATCCACAGAAGATTTGACCGCTTCTTTCACAAAAGTGGGAGTTCGCGCACTGAAAATCGGATCAGTTACAAATCTAAACGAGTTAATAATCGGTTCTTTGCATTTTTCGATACCTGAAATGAGGAAGACCTGGATGGCCACATCGACCCGATTGGAAGCCCAGCAAACTCGAGCAGATTTAGCAGCAATTCGTTCGGAAAATATTGTCAAACAACCCCTCAAATTCCAATTTCCAGACCATTTTGATGGTAAAAAACCAGTCCCAAAATCAAATCGAATTAAAGCTGCTGTGATCCGAGAAAAAGGGAGTAACTCCGAACGTGAGATGGCCTATATGATGGACCTCAGTGGTTTTGAGGTTCGCGATGTACACATGACCGATCTTATTGAAGGAAGAGAAACGCTAGAAGACATTCACCTTTTGGTAGCCGTAGGAGGTTTTTCCAATTCCGATGTACTGGGTTCGGCTAAAGGTTGGGCAGGAGCCTTTAAATACAACCCCAAAGCCAAAAAAGCTTTGGAAGATTTCTTTCAACGCCCTGACACACTCTCTTTAGGCGTCTGTAACGGTTGTCAATTGTTCGTGGAGTTGGGATTATTAACTCCCCCAAACCAACCCTTACCTAGAATGCTACACAACGATTCGGGTAAATTTGAATGTATTTTTACAGCAGTTACGATAGAAACCAGCAGCTCCATTATGCTACAAGGGCTTGAAGGAAGTACGTTAGGTATTTGGGCAGCCCATGGGGAAGGAAAATTTTCTTTTCCACAAAGCGAAAACCACTATCAAATCCCTGCCAAATACTTATACCATGACTACCCTTCCAATCCGAACGGATCCGACTACAATGCTGCTATGCTGACCAGTTCAGACGGAAGACACCTAGTGATGATGCCCCATTTGGAGCGCTCTACATTTCCTTGGAATTGGGCTCACTATCCTGACGATCGCAAGGATGAAGTAAGTCCTTGGACCCTCGCTTTTGAAAATGCCTATGCGTGGCTGGAAAATAGCGACGTATAAAACTTCTTCTTTTACTTCAAAATATTTCCTATTTTGCAGTAAAATGAAGATATGACACCGACTAGATTATTTGAATTCATTGAATATCAAAAAGAGCACGCCCCCCTAAAAAAAGCCTTTACCACAAAATACAACGGAACATGGGAAAGTGTTTCCTCAACTGAATTTCTCAATCAATCGCGGGCCATCAGTCGTGCCTTAGTTGGAATGGGAATCAAGGCAGGAGACAAAATCGCAATGATTTCTTCAAACAACCGAACCGAATGGAGCCTCGTAGATGTGGGGCTTTTGACCTTAGGTGCTGTGAATATTCCAATTTACCCTACTATATCAGCAAAAGATTACGAGTACATTCTGAATCACTCGGAGAGCCTCTACTGCTTTGTTTCTGACCAAGAGGTTTATGACAAGGTAAAAGCCATTCAAAAAAATGTCAAGTCGTTAAAAAAAATATACAGTTTTGACCAAATCAAAGGCTGTGCCCATTGGTCCGAACTTTTAGACGAAGGAGCAAATACGGATCACGATAATACAGTTATCCAAATGCGGGACCTCGTTAAGCCTGAGGATCTTGCTACAATCATTTATACCTCTGGAACTACGGGAGTACCCAAAGGTGTTATGCTGAGCCACAACAACGTGGTATCGAATGTCATTTCGAGTTCCAAAAGACTACCTCTTACTATAGGCGAAGCAACTGCGCTGAGTTTTCTTCCCATCTGTCATATTTTTGAACGGGTCATTCTATACATTTATATGTACAATAGCGTTTCCGTTTATTTTGCAGAATCCATAGAAACGATAGGCGATAATTTAAAAGAGATTAAACCCAATGTGATGACTGCCGTCCCCCGATTATTGGAGAAGGTTTACGATAAAATTTACGCACGAGGTGCAGAGCTCTCAGGGATTAAGAAATCACTCTTTTATTGGGCAGTAGATATTGGACTTCAATACGAGCCCTACGGACAAAATGGAGCGTGGTATGAATTCAAGTTAAAAATTGCGCGTAAACTCATTCTTTCCAAATGGCAAGAAGCCTTAGGCGGAAACCTCGAACTTATTGCTTCGGGAAGTGCCGCTTTGCAACCCCGGTTGGCACGTGTGTTTACAGCCGCAGGAATGACACTTGTAGAAGGATATGGACTAACTGAGACCTCACCTGTAATTTCGGTAAATGACATGAGACGAGACCAGTTTAAAATCGGTACGGTGGGGAAAGTCATAGACGGGGTAGAAGTGAAAATTGCAGAAGACGGGGAAATCCTATGCAAAGGACCCAATGTAATGATGGGCTACTACAAAGAAGAAAAGATGACCCAGGAGGTGATGACGGGAGACTTTTTTCACACTGGAGATATCGGGGAACTTGATTCTGAAGGGTTTTTGAAAATTACGGACAGAAAAAAAGAAATGTTCAAAACCTCTGGAGGGAAATACATTGCTCCACAAGTCATAGAAAACCAGATGAAGCAATCCTTGTTTATAGAGCAAATTATGGTCGTAGGTTCCGGAAGAAAAATGCCTACCGCAGTAATTCAACCCAACGTAGATCATGTGACACAATGGCTTAAAGAGAAAGGTATTGTATGTGATTCATTGGCCCAAGCGGTACAGGAACCACTTCTCAAAGAAGCCATAGAAAAAGAAGTGGAACACCACAACCAATATTTTGGCTCTTGGGAACAGGTCAAAAAAATAGAACTGACTCCCGAAGAGTGGTCTATAGATGAGGGACATTTGACTCCTACTATGAAACTGAAAAGAAAAGTGGTTGCCGAAAAATATGATGCACTTATTGAACAGATGTACGCCTAAAGGGTTTTGATACATTAGGCTCTTAAATCACGATTTAGTTCATAGGATAAAAAGTAATAAAAGAAACTCGCTTTAGTTCGTTTGGATAATTCTACTTTTCCAGAGAGGATTAAACTCAAAGATGCCTTATCAATAGCAAGTTGTTTTATTAAATCGTTTCGTTTGATTCCAAACTCATCCATCTTGGATCCAATCCAATCCAATGTAATCTCAGAGCCATCCAGAGAAAAAACAAAGGGTTTTACTTTTCGATCTGGAAATATTTTTTTTGCCCTTTCGATCAATTGTTTTTGGTTAAGAATATAACCATTGACTAATTTCCTTTGAGCAATAACAACAATCTCGCCCTCCTCTCGAATCTCTATTCCTACTTTACGATAGTTGGCAATACTTCGTTGTTGCGGGGTAATTTTTGATAGTGTTTCCATTTTTTATGATTTTAAACAGGAATGCAACTAGTCATCCCTCTATTGAAATTTCTTCAAGAGTTGTGATATTAAAAAATGCAATTTGCTTGTTTTCAATTCCAAATTGAATCGCTTTAATGAGTTCTGTGAAAATTTGAACACTATCAAAGTAATAGTGCTCATTTTCAACATTTAGCCACCCTCCTAGTATTTTATTGTGAGTAAGGGCATGGTTTAGAGCAAAGTTTAAACCCTGTTTTCCATAGCAATCTTGAGTTGCGTAATAGGCTACTGCGATTCCTTTTTTAACGGTCTTGAATGTTTCAATATTTAGAGTAAATCCATCGGGGTTTTCTTCTGAGTATTCCCATACTCGATCAAATAAGGGCTTCATTTTTACATTTTAATGTTTGTCAGTATGCCAAAGAATATTTGCTTGTTTTACCTTGTAAATATAATATAAAGTTTGTATAATGCAAACTTATTTAAATGTTTCTGTTACATTAGCTGTGAAGTTTCTTCTTTTGCTGGATTAAACATTTCGGCTAATTGATTTAAAAGGGCTTTTAGTTCCATAAGTAGTGGCTATTGGGCTTTTAAAAATAGTTTTTTTTTACAACCAAAACTTTAGGAGCAGATTTGTTTGTTTTGCAACTGAAGATTCCGGATTCATTTACCCAAATTTTCTGTATTAAGACAAACTAAAATAATTGAATATTTACTATGCATGCATAGTAAAATATATTATATTTGAATCAATGAAACAAGAAACTTTTGACAGCGCCTTGCGTTCCACATGGCAAATGGTAAGTAAAATGTACAACAAAGAAGCGAGTAAATTTGATTCGACTATGGCAACGGGATTTGCTCTTTTAAGCATTGATGCTGAGGGTACTCCTTCTACCACACTAGGGCCAAAAATGGGTATGGAACCCACCAGCCTTTCTCGCTTGCTCAACACCATGGAAGAACGCAATCTTATCTACCGCACACAACATCCAAACGACGGAAGGAGTGTACTAATTCATCTCACAGAATTTGGAGTTGCAAAACGAGAAGATTCTAAGTCTGTTGTACTCCACTTTAACGAGGAGATCGAAAAAAGCATAAGCAAAAAAAAGATTCAACATTTTTTTGAAGTAATGCAGTGTATTAAAGAAAAAGCAAACGAATTTGAACATTTTCAACCCCAACTTTAAAACTACATAATTATGGAAGCTACAGAAAACAAAAAAGGAAGCGGCGGCGCTTTTATCATTCAAAACCATCTCAATCAAGAGATTTTTACTCCAGAAGATTTTAATGAAGAGCAGCAAATGATGAAAGCTGCCGTAAAAGAATTTATAGATCGTGAGGTTTGGCCTCAAAAAGAACGATTTGAAAAAAAGGATTACGGACTTACAAAATCTTTAATGGAACAAGCTGGGAGTCTTGGATTCTTAAGTGTTTCTGTGCCTGAAGCGTATGGAGGTCTAGGAATGGGTTTTGTTTCCTCCATGTTGGTTTGTGATTATATTTCTGGTGCCACGGGTTCGTTTTCTACGGCCTTTGGAGCCCATACAGGAATTGGAACTCTCCCCATCACCCTGTACGGGACAGAAGAACAAAAACAAAAATACTTACCGAAGTTAAGTTCAGGAGAATGGTTTGGTTCCTACTGTTTGACGGAGCCCGGTGCGGGTTCTGATGCCAATTCGGGAAAGACCAAGGCGGTTCTATCCGAAGATGGAACCCATTATAAAATTTCGGGCCAGAAAATGTGGATTTCCAATGCAGGTTTTGCTTCATTAATGATTGTCTTTGCCCGAATAGAAGACGACAAAAACATTACTGGATTTATCGTACCCTACGAGCCCGAAAACGGAATTCGACTGGGAGAAGAAGAAAACAAACTTGGAATCCACGCCTCCTCTACCCGACAGGTATTTTTTAGCGAAACCCAAGTTCCTGTAGAAAACATGCTCGGTGAACGAGGTGGCGGATTTAAAATTGCCATGAATGCATTAAATGTAGGCCGAGTAAAACTAGGAGTTGCCTGTTTGGATGCCCAACGAAGAGTAACCACAGAAGCCATAAAATACGCTAACGAACGAGTTCAATTTAAAACTCCAATCTCACAGTTCGGAGCTATCAAAGAAAAAATAGCTCGAATGGCAAGCTCCTGTTATGCAGGGGAATCCGCTTGTTATCGCGCTGCTAAAGAGATCGAAGACCGTATCCAATATTTTGTCTCCCAAGGGATGTCACATCAAGAGGCAGAGCTGAAGGGTGTGGAGGATTTTGCGGTAGAGTGCTCTATAATAAAAGTAGGCGCTTCTGAAGATGTCCAAAATTGTGCTGATGAAGGCATCCAAATTTTTGGAGGTATGGGATTCTCAGCAGACACCCCCATGGAATCTGCGTGGAGGGATGCCCGAATTGGGAGAATTTATGAAGGAACCAATGAAATCAATCGTATGCTTTCTGTTGGGATGTTACTCAAAAAGGGAATGAAAGGCCAAATTGATTTGATGGCAGCAGTGATGCAAGCCGTAGCTGAGCTCGGCGCAAATGAATCTCCAAAAAATGCTTCGGGGACTATTTTGACTGAAGAGCAAAACTTGATTCACAACTTCAAACAATTGTTCTTAATGCTCACAGGAAATGCGGTACAGAAATACGGTACCCAATTGGAAGACCACCAGCAGGTGCTTCTTTCTCTATCTGATATTCTCATTGAAATCTATTTTTCAGAATCAGCCCTATTGAGAACGTTGAAAAATTGTGATCGCGAGGGAGCAGAAGCTCAAAAAACTCAGCAAGCGTTAGTAAAACATTATGTTTATGAAGCGCATGATATTGTTCTTAAGAAAGCAAAAGAAGTCATTTTAAGTATATCTAAAGGAGCAGAACAAAAACAACTCTTGGAGGTTGTATCCAAAAGCTGTTCGTATTCAGATTACCCTAATATAGTTGATGTTAAGACTGAAATAGCAGACCGTTTTATTTCAGAAAATTCGTATTTTTTGTAAGAATGATCTAGAATACATTTCGAAAACCGACACTGCAAAGTGTCGGTTTTTTTAGTACTTTGACCAAAAATAAATTTATGAAAAAGTTACTCCCTGTTTTTGTCTTTTTAAGCATGACACTGACTCAAGCCCAAGAAAAACAAGCCCTGTATACTATTATCGAAGGTGTTTCTAGCGAACGACTAGAAAACGACATCCAGACGCTCGTTGATTTTGGTACACGCCATACCCTAAGCGATACCCTTTCGTCTTCAAGGGGAATTGGTGCCGCTCGGAGGTGGATTAAATCTGAGTTTGAAAGCATTTCAAATGACTGTAACAACTGCCTAAAGGTTTTTGAGCAAAAGAATTATTTTACTCCGAAAGATGGAGACCGAATTGTAAAACCCGTTTGGATCAACAATATAGTGGCCCTTCAACGCGGGAAAACCCATCCCAACCGATTTATCATTATGAGTGGGGATATAGATTCGAGAATTTCAGACCCCACAAATTATACAGAGGATTCTCCTGGAGCCAATGACAATGCCAGTGGTATGGCAGGCACGATAGAAGCCGCTCGTGTTTTGTCAAAATATACTTTTGAAAACAGCATCCTTTATGTAGGTCTGGCTGGTGAAGAACAAGGTCTTTTTGGAGGCAAGGGTCTTGCCGCCTATGCACAAGAACAAGGTTGGGAAATCATCGGGATTTTAAACAACGATATGATTGGAAACATCAAAGGAGTGGATGGTGTAATCGATAACAGAACTTTTCGGATTTTCTCCGAACCTGTACCAGCAAACGAAACGGAACGCCAACGCAATGCACGCCGATTTTATGGAGGTGAGGTGGATGGAATCTCTCGGCAGTTGGCGCGTTACGTTCATGCAACCGTTAACGAGTTTATGCCCGAAATGAACCCTATGATGGTTTATCGTTTAGATCGTTTTGGTCGTGGGGGACACCACCGTCCATTTAATGATGTGGGCTATGCGGGTATTCGTATAATGGAAGCACATGAAAATTATGTCATGCAACACCAAGATATTCGTTTAGAAAATGGAATTTCTTATGGTGATGTTATCGAAGGTGTTGACTTTGAATACGCAAAAAAACTAACGGCAGTAAATGCAATCAACCTTGCTAGTTTGGCTTGGGCACCCCCTGCCCTAAAAAAGCTTTCTATTGGAGGGATTGTTCAAGCTTCAGTAAAATTCCGTTGGGAACAAGTAAACGATCCTAACATTGCGGGCTATAAAATCTATTGGCGCGATACTACCTCTCCCACATGGGATCACAGTCGTTTTGTAGGGGATGTATCTGAAGCTACCCTAGAAGGGATAGTGATTGACAACTTCTTTTTTGGTTTAGCTACGGTAGGGAAAAACGGCTATGAAAGCCCAGTTGTTTTTCCGAATAGTTTATTTAGAGATTAAAAGTAATTATCCGTGTGTATTCTTTTGTATTGACCTCTAAAATTACGCCTGAAGATACTGAAATCAAAAGTTACATTTAACTCAAATATACTTGGTGTATAGGAAGTTCCAATACTTTGAAACGGAAAGTTATAAGCTACTCCAAAATCAAAATTTTCATAAGTTAAGCCTATATTTAATCCTACTGATGATAGATTTAAATTAGAAATATATCCCCCTTGCTGAGCAAAGCCAAACGAAAATTCACCTAACTGAAATTCTTGAGAAAGGTAAAAACTATATGTATCCATCATTTTGGATGCATTTAAATAAAACATCAAATATGAATATCTTGGTAAGAACCTTCTCTCATATCGGTTTATGTTAAATTCATAAGCACTCTGCAATGAAATTAAAATTGGTGACTGACTGTTAGATTCTTTATTAAATGATATATTAGGTCTGTTTAAATTAGCAAGGCTTAGTCCCAAAAGGAAATCATAATTATGAATTAAAAAACTTGCTCCCAACTTAAAATAATTTGTAGAATTAATAATAGCTGCTAATTCATCGTTTGATTCTAAATTAACAAGACCTGTCAACTCATTTAATTGGTCACCGAAAATTAATCTAGAGGGATCTGTTTTCTGTGAACCAAATCCTATTCGTATAGCAGGCATTAAGAACAATTCATCCCCAAGCTGGATCCTATACACATAGCTTAAGCCTCCTCTATCAAAATTGGTTGCAGAATTTGCTATTGTCAATGAATTAAAATCTACACCAAGAGAAAATTTTTGATCATCGAAACTTATTGTTCCAAAGATGTATCTATTATCTATGTTATTAAAATTATTATAGGATAAGGAATTATAAACAACACCAAATTTTGTTAAATTGTTAAATCCAAAATAACTTGGATTTGATTTTTGCATATAACGTGAATTGGAAAGGACGATTTCATCTTGTGCATTTAAAATTAAAGTATCAACCAACACAGTAATTAGGAAAAAAAAGACTCTCAAACTTTTCATAATTTAATCTAATAATATAAAAGTTCCTGATTCACTTACTGTTTTTGGATCTGTTTCCCAATCTTTTAACAATGTGCCTTCCAAAACAAATACATAGTAGGGGGAGCCATTGTGGTCAGTTGAAAATTCCGTAGTACTCCCGTTGGATGAGTAACCACTTTGACCATCCCAGCCATAAATCTCCAATCCTGTTGGAACCTGAGGATCATCTTCTTCGTCCGTCTCTAAATAAACCAAGTTGCCTTTATAATCATAAATGCTAAATTTATAACTAACAAAACCGCTGATTAATGGGGCGAATAGATCATTCATGCCTTCACTAGCAAATGGGGTAAATACATTTGGTTTTAAAACATAATAGCCCTTTCCAACACTAATAGGCTTAGTTATATCTTCATAACAACCTAATGAATTAAATATTCTTAAAGTAACATAATATGTTCCAGAAATTGAATATTCATGAGTCGTTTCCTCCTGAGTTAATGATATTCCATCTGCAATTCCATCCCCATCTGAATCCGTTGGAGTACTAGTTGGATCATTTTTATCGAAACCAAGGATGTCTTCTTGATAATTATTAATACCATCGTTGTCATTATCATTTAAATCACGATTTTCCGGTAACTCTTTAATATTGCCATCACCAAAATACCAAATCCATCTAGAATAGGGTTGTGTTGATTCATTAGAGAATGTTATGGTTTCATTGGCAAGTATACTTCCACCCTGAAGAGTACTGACAGAATTAAATTCAAATGCAGGTGTTCCGAGTGACAGGTTGAGCTCTGTTAATTCACCACATCCCCTGTCATTCAAGATAAATAAATAAGCAGTTTCTTCTGGCTCAAAAATATATACCTCATAAGTATCTTCATCTATTCTTGTAGAATTCACCCTCGAATTATTATCTATTGACCCATATCTGAATTCTATATCTGACCCTTCAGAATCTAACACATCAATTAGTAATGTGCCTGGCTTTCCTGAACACAGCTCGTCACTTACAAATGGACCATCTTGTATAACTAGTGATTTATCATCTTCAACTGTTACCACAATCTCACTGTAATTGTAACCAATATTTTTTCCAGAACAAAAACTTTGATTGCCTTGAACTGCTGAAATTACCATTTTATATGTTCCTGATGGTGCATTGATTATGTCCTGCAATCCCTGCCATTCAATTATTTCTGTTTCAGAAACTACAGAAGTTAGATTTAGCTCATACCACTTAATTTCTAGATCAGGAGCACCCCCTGTTATATTTAAAGAAATTCGACCATCGTTTGCCTGTAATCCACAACTTTCAGGCAAGGTGTAAACCTCATTCCCCTGATCATCTAGCAATCCAGGAGAAATTTCAATGTCATCATGGGGATATGTAAATTCAACTAAAATTGGTTCAAGAAAATTATTAGTACATCCATTACTATCAGTAATTCTTAGTTCATATACACCTTGAGAAGCTCTAAAACTAGTCTTATTTAAAATACGAGTTCCATCAGGAGTAATCCACAAATAAGAGTAATAGTCAATACCAGCACTATTAAAAAATGGAGTCCCACCAGTAACTAAAGATTCATTTAATGTAAAGTCAATATAACTTTCACATAACGGAATTTCAATTGGATCACTTAAATAACCTTCATCTGTAAACCCTATTTGAATATTAGGTGTGATTTCAAATGTTCTATTTACTGGGCAAATTATCGTAGGACTACTTGTATCACTTACTGATAAATTGTATTCTCCCTCAGTAAGGTTTTTAATTATAAATCTACTCCCATTAGATACCAAATTATTTGAGTTTGTTATATCAGTACCATTTAATTCAATTTCTACAGATTCTGAAGATCCACCGAGTAATGTAAATTTATAATCTGCTGAAACTGTTTGGTTTTGATCTGAACAAGTGCTGGAGTATACCAATCCAGTATTAACTAATTCAAATTCACCTGAAGTTATGTATATATCATCAGTGATCCACGTTACACAACTTGACTCTTCTGTAACCACTGCATGATAATAGCCAGGTGTTAAATCATAAATTGTATTAGCGCCATCTGAGCCAGGTATTTTTGTATATCCTGATCTAGATTCAATTGCCAATGTGGTTAATGAATTTGAAATAAATCCAAAAGATCCTGAGGATAGAACAGCACTAGCTTGAACCTGTATCTCTCTTCCTTGTTCTACAGCGGTTATTACGAGTTTATTTTGTTCTTCAATTGTTGAAGAAACTATTGTAGTTGAAACCGAAGCACTTGCAATGACTGCTTCTAAACCAATTAAAACATCAAGATTTGTTTGTGAGGTCGTAGAAGAATAATTAAAACTTGTGCCATCAATACTTACTGTATACACATCTCCTGCAACAGGATTTAAAATAACAATTTCATTAACCTGGTTATTTTTAGTTGTTATATTACCCAGCGTTTCCCAGTATATTTCAACATTATCAGATTTATCTAAAACAACAGTAGCCTCAGGTAGTTGATCACTTCCGCAAGATTGAATAGTGGCAGTAATTTCAGGCTTACCTAAACTTCCCTCAGAACCATCTTCAACTGTAAACGTTTCTATAACTGGTTCTCCACAATCAGACGAATCATAAACTGTAGCTGTGTAATCTCCAGGAAGTGTAATATTTGCTAAAGAATCTGTAATTCCATTTATATCTGTATGTCTTTCATTAGTCTGAGGACCCTCCCAAACAACTCTATAGGGTGGTAATCCTCCTCCTATTGAAATTTCTATAAAACCTAAAATATTACTTGAACATTCAATGTCAATAATATTTGTTTGTCCTTTATCAACAGTCAATTCATTAGTTGAAACATCATTAACAATTACTCTATTAACAAGTGTAGTACCTGAGGAAGTTGCTGATAAAGAAACCGGAGTACATCCCCCTATATCCCTTACTTGAATTACATATTCTCCAGCATTGAGATTTTCAATCACTCTTGAAGTTCCAGAGGCAGTAGCTGTCCACGTTCCAGAAGAGGTTCCTGAAGAAATATTGTATTCATAAGAACCATTTCCTCCTTGGAAATTAATTTCAATTGGGATTTCACTACCATTACACCCTGTGTTAGTAAATACAACATTATTCCCTTGTAGCTGGTCGGGATCATCTAAAGCAATAGTCGCACTCAAGGGTACTACACTTCCAGTAATATTGAAATCTGTTGAAACAATACATTCCTCAAGGGTGTTTGCATCTGCTACTTCCACTACATATAGTCCAGGTGTTTTAATCCTTAATGTTTCATCATTATTTTCCGTAGTAGTTACAATTACTCCACTTGGCATTTTTTTCCAAGTAATATTATAATTTCCACTTCCCCCTGTAACATCTATCTCCAAAGTTCCCCAATCATTCCCGATTACATCAGGGTTTACGACGGGACAAAACAATTGTTGTGTATTGTTTGCGTTAGGATCAATAATTATTTGAGTGGCAGGATTAATTGTAAATGAAGTTATTTCACTACAATTAGCATTATTTTGGTCGGTTACAGTCACCGTATAATCACCCGGTGATAAATCGTAAATATCCTGGTCGGTTGATGTATATCCTCCTGGTCCGGACCAAGTGTAATTGTATGCCCCAGAGCCTCCATTGATTGATAAATTTCCTCCTGATGTAACAATTGAACCATTATCTGATCCAAAACATTGCTCGTCTGTAACTACAACATCTGTATCGTCTAATACTAGAGAATTCCAAGCTGTAAAAATATTACTCAAATAAGTACAGTCGTCACCCGCCACCCCATTATCAGTAATCACAGTTACTTTTACTATATAGTCTGCTCCTGGGTTAACATTGAAACTATAAGAATTTGCAGTTGTTGGTCCAAATTGTAGTGCTGGAATATCGTTCCCATTCTCATCAACAATATCATAAATATAGTTTTGATCAGCTATACCTGTTCCGGCCCCAACAGATGCTGTATGGGCTCCAGCACAATCAGAAGTAATTGTCACTGTAACATCGTTAGGCTGAGTAATAGTTATTGGTGTAACAGTAGCTGCGCAGGTCGTTGTATCATTTATTGAAACAGTCAATTGATACTCTCCTGGATCTAAATTATCAAGGGACAAAAGACCGTTCCCTGCAGGGTATGCTGCACCATTTCTAGTCCATCTATAAACATATGATACATTTGAATTTATTTGTACAACATCGTCATTTAGAGTAACAGTATCTCCTGCTCCAACTGCAATTGCATGAGTGAAATCAGTTCCAGCAACATCAGCTAAAAGTCTTAAAGTACCAGCTCCATAAAAATCAACAGTTGCAGTAATATTAAGATTTAGATCATTATTAATAAGTGCAGCCAATCCATTAGCAATACTTGAATTTGACTCAACAGCTCCACCTTCACCAATTCTTCCATTCACATCTCTAATTGTATAAGTGTATGTAGTACCGTTAAGAGTGACCAATAATGCATCTGTTTCTAATGGAGCACCGCCAATATCCAAGCGAACTTCTTTGGCCGTTGCTTCAATCCCACCAGAAATTGCAGCTGAAGGAATATTTATTGCTCCATCAGAAAGACCAAAGCAAGAAACATTTTTGGTTTTCCAATCATTTATATCAACGGGCTCTGTAATTTCAATTCCCGGGGAGGCCACAATATTAAATGAGGTAGATGCTTCATCACACCCATTTATATTTAGAGTAGTTGAAACAGTGATTGTAAATATTGTAGTTTCTGTTAAGGCAGCATCATTGGGTTGACCTGAAATAATGATTTGATCTCCAGCAGCATTTAAAATGTTATCTGGTAAATTAAGTGGCATTCCCACAAATGGTCCAGTAACAGCACCTAATGGATCTGTTCTAGTATGTGAAATTGAAACTCCAGCTGCTCCACCAGTCACATCAAATATAATATCATCAAAATTATCAGGTGGTACAGAATTTACACAGATTTGTTGATTGAGTGTTGAGGCCGCAGAATTCAATACTATCTCTGTTACTGGATTAATTGTTATAACACCATCTAATGTAGCATCCACGCAGGATGTTCCGTTTGAGGTTATAGTATAGTTGTAAGTCTTGTCAGCTGTTATTATTTCATTAGACCTACCCGTTATGGTAATATAATTTACATTAACCTGATCTTCATTATTTGTAATTGTTGGAGCAGCACCACCACCTCCATCTGTTTGTAACGCATTTTGAGCATAGACAGTAAAGGGTACTCCTGCTGTATCTGCAGTAATAACCAAATCTACACCAGCCCCAACAGCTGCTACAGTTACGCGGGCGTCCGCATCATTATTGATCTGATCAGCTAAACCTAATGCTACATCATTTGCAACCTCGCCATTTAGCACCGTATAAGTATACGACACGCCATCAATAATAACGCGGTAAACATCATCCTCATCCGCATCATTTATTGTTAAAGTGTGCTGTTGTATTTGCTTAACTGCACCTAAAGTTAGTCCTGGAGGCAAACCTACTAATGCTGGTGGTACAGCAGTGGGTGAATTAGCATCATAAGCTCCACCAGATAAATCAAAACGAATACCTTCTAAATCTTCATTATAACAAAGTGATTGATTTGTTGCTCCAGGGAAGTCTGGATTGCCATCTGCATCATCGTCAGCAGTACCATTTCGTGTAATCGTTTCACTCGGTATGATAGTTATTGTATCACTAAACTCAAAGGCATCACATCCTCCATTACCTGTTGTACTTATTGTATAATTATAAGTTGTAATCGACAAGGGATAAGATCCGTCATTATTTGGATCTACAACTGTCGGATCACCCGCAATGGTTATCGCATAAGTTCCAACACTGTTTTCAACAGCTATCGTCCCTGCTACTCCATTGGCCTCTACAGATATAGTAAATGGTGTCGCCTGATCTCTTGCAGTGATCGTTAATCCGCCAGCAGCGTCATTTATAATCGTTACTAGTGGCCCTAAAACAGCATCTCCTGTTATTTCTGCCTCTAAAGTATTTGCTGCATCAACTTCAGTCTCCGCACCTGCAAGTACTCCACTGGTCTTTTCAATACCATTAATCGCTATTTTAAACTCATCACCTACTGCCCCTGCTGCAATTGTAACAATTTCAACCTGATTGGTAGGTGCACCAACTGAAGTTATCCCTGTAGGAAGTCCGGTGAAGGTAGCGTCTACTAATGCTGGAATATCATAGCCCGAAGCACCCAATACCTTAAAGGTGATCGGCGTTAATGAAGATATATTGTCAACTGTACTTACACAAAGCTCTTGATTTAATGTAGCTGCAGCAGAAGTTCTAACAATACTTGGCCCTGCAGAAACAGTAATACTACCTGATAAACTATCATCTGTACAAGTAATACCAGGTGTAGTTAATGTAAAGGAATACGTTTTTCCAAGTACCGCACCCGCATCTGGATCTCCTGTTATGGTAATATAATTTACATTAACCTGATCTTCATTATTTGTAATTGTTGGAGCAGCACCACCACCTCCATCTGTTTGTAACGCATTTTGAGCATAGACAGTAAAGGGTACTCCTGCTGTATCTGCAGTAATAACCAAATCTGCACCAGCCCCAACAGCTGCTATAGTTACGCGGGCATCTGCGTCATTATTAATCTGATCTGCTAAATCTAATGCTACATCATTTGCAACCTCGCCATTTAGCACCGTATAAGTATACGACACGCCATCAATAATAACGCGGTAAACGTCATCCTCATCCGCATCATTTATTGTTAAAGTGTGCTGCTGTATTGCAGTAACTGGTGTACGTATAACTCCCGAAGGTAAATTAGCCACAGCAACTGAATTAGCATCTATTGAACCTGTAATATCATATCGGATGCCTTCTAAGGTATCTCCAGGACAAATAATCTGAGTATTCGCCCCTGGGAAGTCTGGATTGCCATCTGCATCATCGTCAGCAGTACCATTTCGTGTAATCGTTTCACTCGGTATGATAGTTATTGTATCACTAAACTCAAAGGCATCACATCCTCCATTACCTGTTGTACTTA
>Ga0209654_1000113_pt1 | contig 84153 bp, 117 predicted proteins | sample SaaInl1SG_22_DNA_FD_184646 | JGI IMG/M metagenome (GOLD analysis project Ga0209654, IMG submission 184646) | Marine microbial communities from expanding oxygen minimum zones in the Saanich Inlet - ESP_161SG_22_DNA (SPAdes) (version 2) | ecosystem: Environmental > Aquatic > Marine > Intertidal... | reverse complement strand
AAGCCAGATTAGGTGGAACCTGTAAATAGGTTCCGTCTGACTGAAACAATCTACATGAAACTAAAGTGCTTCGCACTTAATCATTATTAATATACGAAGTATTATACGAAATGGCGATAAGCCATAGAGTTGTTTCGTGCAAGCGAAACATAGATGGTTGACACTAGCATTAAATTATCGTATACTACTAGTGTAATAAAATACTCATGAGGTTAGTGATGCAACAAAGATTATTTACTGTAGGATGTTCGTTAACTCGATATCATTGGCCAACATGGGCTGACATACTTGGACGAAGTTATGACTCGTTTGAAAACTGGGGGAATCGAGGAGCAGGAAATAAACAAATTTTAGAAAGATTTTCTGAACTAGTTATTAAAAATCAGTTAAATGAAAATGATACTATTATCGTTCAGTGGACAAACTATCATAGATTTGATCAGCATCAGTGGGATGACAGACTACAAGAAAGCTGGTTCCCTGCAGGGAACGTATTTCAAGAGGGCAGGAACGATCCTAGGAGTATGATTATCCAAAGAATGTGGAACGAACATAGTTATATTATGCATACATGGAATTACATCCATGCTGCTTTAGGTATTTCAAAAACTATTGATGCAAATGTGTTGTTTGTATTTGGAGACGATTTAAGACCAGAATTGTCTATCAAAGAGTTTGAATGTTATAAAAAACTATTGGATAACGATATCTTTGTAGATAGTGATATATTTAATTGGACTTGCCAAAACTACGACAATAGACTATCCTTCTACAATGCTGATCCGAATAGCAGCTCTGATAGCAAAACTCCTGACTATCATCCTACACCGATAATGTATTACAATTGGTTAAATAAGTTTATTGCGCCAAAACTTAACATTGGATTAGATGATCAATTTACAGACAAGATGCAAACAGCAATAGAAAGTATTGAAGATTATAATAAACTTGGAATTTGTATACAACAAACAGGTTATGACATAAACAAAAATTGGCAAAGAGGATACTAAATACGCTATGACGAAGATAATCACATACAAAGTAGAAGACATCTTTGAAGATATCGAAGGTGATGATAAAAACGTACTAATGAACATTCCGCCTGAAGTTAGTGAACGCATGGGATGGGAACCTGGTGATGTTTTAAAAATTACTGTCGAGGACGGCGTAATATCAATCGAAAAAAAGGAAGACGATGAGCAAAAATGACGGCTCGATAGAACTAGAAGGCATTATAGTTGATGTAATGCCAAACCAAACTTTTAAAGTAGAACTGGAAAACAAACACATAGTAGTGTGCTACACCAGTGGAAAACTAAGAAAAAATAGAATACGTTTAGTATTAGGTGATCCTGTAAAGATAGAAATGACACCTTATGACATGACCAAAGGTAGAATTACTTACCGTTTATAGGTTGACATGCTCGACAACATATAGTATAATAGTTACTCATTTACACAATTGAGGTTAATTTATGTACGATTATCAAGCAAGTAAAGCAAGTTCAGTAGCATATTGGGAATCAACTCCTACAGACCAACCATGGCTCTTAAATGGGTTTAATGGTACATTTGCATACAGTGACTATTCACTTATTCCGCAGCCTATATTAGAATTTTTACATGAATACTATAACAAGAAGTTAGGAGATTTGCGTAAAAATCATATCAAGACAATTGATCTTAATGAAATCAATGACTTGCTAAACGAAGTTTGGGAAGGCCCAGGCAGTATGCCTAAACTAGTAGGATTGATGCATGATATGCGTATAGCAAGACTAGATATAGTGCCAGATGATGTAAAAGATCCTTTGAAAGGCTACGAAACACCTACAATTGAGTCAAATTTAGGTGAAAATGTGGTTGACAGGATAGAAAAATAGTGCTATAATGTATATACATTAACTAACTAAGGGCAGTTACGATATGACTATTAGAATCACTGGCGGTACTAAGAACCAAAAGAAGTACGCACGAAGCATGGTTAAGTTCTGTATCAAGACACTTATGCCGCGCATGAAGACACTAGATATTACTGTTAAACTTAAAAATCCTAATGGTGCAATGGGTTATTGTTTAGAATTAGACGATAACCGCACCTTTGAGATTGAAGCAGATCGTAAACTGCGCCTGCGTAAACTGTTAGAAACTATCGCACATGAAATGGTGCATGTCAAGCAGTATGCTCGCAGAGAGTTACATCCTGTACACGACACATGGTGCGGCAAAACATACAATCCTGAAAAAGTTAGCTACTGGGATCTTCCTTGGGAGATCGAAGCACACGGCAGAGAAGTAGGATTGTTTGTGCGCTGGGCAGAACAAGAGAAACTTGGTCATTTGAAGTGGACGCAAGATGTCTAAATATTCACAAAAATACTTTAAACCCACAGACTTGTTTGACTTTAAAACACACTGGGCTGTAGGTTTAGAGTATCCTATCCAAGGCAGCAAAGGCAACAGCTACACAGTAAGTATTACTGACAAAGGCTTTACCTGCGACTGCACAGGCATGACATTCCGTGGCAAGTGCAAACACACACAAAGTGTGGCACAGTTGTGGCGTGATGTTATTTCTGATGACTTTGAAGAAAAGTTCTTGACATCTGCACAATAGATGTTATATTAGTGTATAGGCACAAACACAAACACAAAGGCAAACAACATGATGAATCTTATGACTACACAACCTGCATTGACATCATATGCAGACAAAATTAACCAACAGTTTTCTAAACAACAATCACACTACGTTAATCTTAAACAGCGTTTACGCAGTGTAGTAGATAACGAAACTTATTTGCAGAGTGTTCTTGAAGATAGCATTGAAGACTTCAAAGAACGCAATCCGCAGTATACCAAGTGGACAGATATTACACTAGCTTCTGCACAATCAACTACACTAGACAAAATTGCAATTGACGTAACACTGCAACGACTATTGGCGTTTTATTGGGCAATGGGCATTCTAGATCAGTTTTGGGCAATTCAAGCAGAGCCCATTCGAGTGTATGAAGATCCTGGTTGCCCTGGCAAGTATGTATGTTGGGATGGTCAGCACACTGCTATTGTATTGTTTATTATTGCAAGCATGGTAATGAACGAAGATATCAGTAATTGTGAAGTACCGATTGTAATTTATCCTAGTTCACAAAAAGATGAAATGCGGCGAGTGTTTATGGCAGCAAATGGTGAAGGCAAACGCCCACTAGATGCAATTGACAAATATCAGCAAATGGTATTTGGTGTACGTACAGATGGCTCAACAATTCCTAACTGGATTGTAGCAGAGCAAAAACAACAATGGCTCGAAAGTGCTAAAATGTTTGCTACACACGAAAAGTTTAATGACACAGAAAAGCCTGGTGCGCTAACACGTATGCAAGAGCTTATGGATACTAAAAACTACACACCTATTATTACAAAATATTTTACACAATATTTTACAGCAGTGTGTCGTAGCAATCGTCCTGTACAGTCTAAAGAAGCTTGGATGCTTTATGAGTTCTTTAAGTTGTGCGAACTAGACAGCAACATTGATGTAACTGACAAGTATATTCGAGATGTTGCTAAAGCACTTAAAGTAGTAGGACATGGTGACTTTGACAGTCTTGACCTTTGGAGTCGTGCTAAGAGCAGTTATCAAGACTACTACCGTGATACAGTACGCAACGGTTGGGACTTGCTGGGTATCCGCTATCCAGAGAAGCCACTAGGTAATACATTCCTTATTGCTCAAATTGCAAAAGCAGGCGTAGCTGTACCTTACTATAGCGAAACCTACTACACTGTACCTACTGCGGACTTGTTCTAATGCTAGTTTGGGAGGACCTATCAAAGAAAAGTCCCCGCAAACTTAAACAGCAGATTGAAGCGGGAGTGTCATGTACTGTTGAGGGCTGCAATATGCCCTTGACACAAAAGACTGGACCTGGACAAGATATTCTGTGTCGTAAGCATCAAAAGAACTTACGAGAATTCGGCGGCACTGGTAGATTAGATCGTCCTCACACACATCACCGCAAATGGACATGTGACGAGTGTGGGAAAAACGTACAAGAAGAAGTACGTAAGAAGTTTCCACTGATCGAAGAAGAAGATCCTGCACTGTTTAGTCGCATGTGCCGCAACCGTATTATTGGTGATCACATTGTACGCAAGGTAGATGGCGGTGCAGACACAGAAGAAAACATTCAATCATTGTGTCTAGATTGTAACAGTGACAAAACTATTTTAGCAGAAGACTGGCGAAATAAAGATTGACAATCTCTAATTCTATGCTATAATATATACATAAATTAGGCAAACACACAGAGGCACACAATGTTCGCAGAAGTTAAAAACGGATACGTACACAAGGACGCGGTTCCAATGAAAACTGTAAGCATCACGGAAGCACTTGCTGTTGCATACGCTGCATATCGCATCAACAGCAACACCTATACCAAAGACACTCGTCGCTTTAGCTGTGATGAAAACAAGACACAGTTTCCTAACCTATTTCTTGTGCGTTACTACTGGGAAAAGAAGCTGGATACAGCAGACGCAAAGTACCTTCCAGAAGACTTTGAAATGTTTGAGCCTACTGAAGCAGACTATGCTAGCGTACAAGAAGCACTCAAGTGGATGAAGCGTTATGTGATGCTGGGCTTGGGCGAGCTTGACGGCTTTAAAGCAGACATGGTTAAAGAGTTGTCGCAAGATGAAGTACGTGTTACAAGCATGGGGCGTATTGCGTTTGCTCCAGAGTTTATTGCTCGCGATCAACATGAAAGCGGACTGAAGAAAACTATCCGTGTTGAGTACCGTGACAGCAAGCACATTGAGCCTGTGGGTGCTAGTGTAGAAACTGTTGTAGAAGTACTGGACAAGCGTTACAGCAGTCAGTGGGAAAGTTACAACTATACTTGCGTTACTACAGATGGCAATCTTGTTAGCTTTATGAACAAGTTCGATCATGCTGTCGGTGCTCGCAAGCGTATCAAAGCCAAAGTTAAATCGCATACAAAAAATCGTTTGTTTAGCGCAGACGAAACTCGTCTTAACTACGTAAAACTATATAAGGTATAATACAATGTTTAGATATTACAACGTCTATGTAGGCAGCAAACACATCGATTTAGTAAAAGCACTAAACGAACAAGACGCTTGCAATCAGTGCTATATGCGATACGGCAGTGCAAGCAAATACACAGGATTTGGATTAGAAAACTTTAAGGCGGTGGTAGCATGATGAATATTTCTATTGAAGTTATGGCATGGTTGCTTGGGGCATATGTAGCAGGATCAGCAGCAACATATTATTTGTTCTTGAAAAAGAACTTTCTTGATGCTACAGAAGCAACTATTGACACATTGATCGATAATGGATTTCTACGAGTGCGCAAATGCGCCGACGGCGAACTTGAAATACTCAAATGGGATTCAAAAGATGACTGAAGAAGAACATGAACTTGGCAAGGCTATTATTGGTATGATAATGCTTAGTGGTATTCCTATTGTTATTATGTTGTGGCAGTTGTTTGAATGATTAAAGTTCAAGGTAAACTACCTCGCAAAGTCTATGTTGCATGTAGTGGCGGTGTAGACAGTATGGCTGCACTTGACTTTCTAAGACGCAATCATGACGTGTTTGTGTTGCACTTTAATCATGGTACTGCTCACGGTTTTGAAGCAATGAAGTTTGTAAGTGATTACTGTAATGAGCAAGACATTCCGTTTTTAACTAATGTTACAGGTCAAGAGCGTGAAAAACATCCGAGAGAAAGCCAAGAAGAATACTGGCGCAGTATTCGCTATGAATGGTTAGAACGCTGTACCGAACGACAAATTGTTACAGCACATCACTTAGACGATTGTGTAGAAACATGGGTGTGGAGTAGCATGCATGGCACTGGTAAAATTATCCCCTACAGTCGAAACGACAGAGTGCTTCGTCCGTTTCGTGCCACACGCAAACGAGATTTAGAATTGTGGGCAAACTTAAAGAACGTTCCATATATACAGGATAACAGCAATGCAGATATGTGTTATACTCGTAATTATATCAGACACGAAATGATGTCCAATGTACTTAGAGTAAATCCAGGTATTCATAAAACTATTGCTAAGAAGGTAAAAGAAGATGCATATTGAAAATTATTTTCCAGTTGGAGTAGTACATCATACTGTTGACGATGAATTAGCTAACAAAGTTGAATCTGTCATGGTTCCTGAAATTAACAAATTAAACAGAAATGAACTAGATACACAATTTTCAGATTTTTTTGAAAACAAGATTCCAGTGCATGAGTTACTTCCTCAATTGGTCGATGAATGGATAAAAGTAATGCGTAGGTATCAATTTATGACCTCACTTCATATTGCAGAACATCAGCCATTACAATATTGGACACAAGATTATAAAGAAGGTGATACACACGGGATTCATGCGCATGGAATTCATGGTATAAGCGGTGTTTATTGGGTTAGGGCAAACGAATCAGCAGGCAAAATTAGATTGTACAATCCAAATCCAATGACAGATTATGCTAAATTCACCGATGATGAGAATATCTATGCATGGACAAATACTGACATTACTCCAGAAAAAGGTAAAATGATTTTATTTCCAAGTTATCTAAAGCATGAAGTTTTAAAAAGCGGCCCTGGCGCAGTAAGGACTACAATAGCATTTAATTTTGCAGGAGAATAGAGACAGATGAACATTGTACACGAGAACTTGTTTAACATTGAAGAAGTAGAAAAAATCTACACAGAAAAAGACGGCGTAGAAGTAAAGTATGTATGCACTACAGATCTACGAGCAAGTGATGTTCCTGTAGATGTGTTCTATCGTGCTACACCGCATCCTGAGTTCGGCAATCGCTACTTTGGCATTTATCATGATCACTTTCGTGGACACACAATGATTACAAATGCTGACATTGTAGAAGATCTAGAATTTGGAATGATACTGGTAGATGGTAAATACTATTACAGTCAATCACATCATGACTACAAGGTAGTTGAGGGTAAAATGATTGACGGTGGTCGCCAGTACATTCGTTCCAGTGGCGGCGCAGACGTATTTAAGATCCAAGACGGAGAGTTTGTACAGTACGAATACTCCGAGTAAAGCAAATTACAACTTAGGAGAATACCATGAGTCATAAACAACTAGAATTTAAAAAATCACTATCTGATACAGACTACGGATTAATTGTAGGATGTAACGGCGAACTAAAGGGAATTTGGATTCCCTCAGGGAAAGAAAACGATGACATTCCAGATGCTATTGTAAGCATGTGTATACAACGGTTTGGTATTGATCCAAACGGAACAGGCGAACATGCGGTATTGCAATAATGGTTAAACAAGAAGACTTAGACTTTTTAGTAGAGCTTGCAATGGAATGTGAAAGCGCTGATCCTATTGATTGGGGCATGCTGCATATTACAGAAAAGCAAGCCTATCAAATGATGGCATCGCAATTGTTAGAACAATTTGGCAATGTTAATAAAGAAGATGTAATGCCTGTTGTTTTGGCAACTGCAACCAAATTGTTGGTTGAAAACTTTGTTCTCAACCTGCAACTCAAAGGTGCAGAAAACACACTAAAAGGCATATAATCGCTTGACAGCTACCTGATAGTTTGCTATAATATTATTAATTATTAGCAAACTTGAGGTAGATATGGATAGTTATTACGGCAAGACAGCAATGTTAACCAATACTCGCAATGATCAAACTGTTGAATGTGAAGTTGACAATGTTAGAACAAACGAATCTCTTGATGCATTTGTTGCAAACACTAAAATACACCTCCGCTGGAATGGTAAAGTATACGTAGGCAATGCGCTTGGTATGGAATTTACAACGCCAGGTCCACAAGAATTTAACATTAAAAAAGGAAGATAATATGCCACTAGTACCTATGGTAGTAGAACAAACCGCCAATGGCGAACGATCATTTGACATTTACAGTCGCTTGATGAAAGATCGTATCATTATGTTGAACGGTCCTGTAGAAGACAACATGGCTAACTTAATTGTAGCACAGATGTTGTTTCTTGAAAGCGAAGATCCTAACAAAGACATTAATTTGTACATCAACAGTCCAGGCGGCGCCGTGACAGCAGGCTTGGCTATTTACGATACTATGCAATACATCAAATGCGATGTGCGTACTATTGTAATGGGCCAAGCCTGCTCGATGGGCAGTTTCTTAGCACAAGCAGGTACAGCAGGAAAGCGAGTTGTACTGCCAGAGAGTCGCACAATGATTCACCGTGTAAGCTCAGGTACACGTGGTACAAGCGGTAGTGTACACGTACAAGAACTACAGTTTGAAGATGCAGTGCGTAGCATGGAAGAGTCTAAGAAGATCAACAAGCGTCTTACAGAACTGTACGTCAAGCACAACAGTGTGGGCAAAGAGTACGAAGAGTTTTTTGAAACTATGAAGTTTGACACATTCTTAACAGCAGCAGAAGCAGTTGAGTATGGTCTTGCTGACATGGTAGTGGACAAACGATAATGAAAATAGCAACTAAAGACCCGGGTGCATTCCACTTCTACGTAAGTCTAGCTAAAAGCACAATACGTATAGCAGCAGGCGTTGCTCTTATTTGGCCACAAAGTATTGTGCTGGCAGGAGTATTTCTTATTGCAGCAGAAGTGCTAGGCATTGTAGAAGAACTATAGTGATTGATTTAAAATTTACAACAGCAGAGGCATATATGACTGATACTAACCAGAACACAGTAGGTGATACAGTAGCAGCCCTTAAAGGTATTCCTACTCGTGCAGATCTAAAGATGCTACTAGAGCAAAATGTTCTAGTAGTTGACTTTAACAAGATTAGCGGTGACAAGCGTGTTATGACCTGCACACTGCGCGAAGACATGAAACCACCTGCAACTAAAACAGACACAATGAGCCAAAAGAAAGTTCGTGAGATGTCAGATGCAGTTGTAAATGTATGGGATGTGAATGCAAAAGGTTGGCGTAGTTTCCGTTATGATCGTATTAATGCAGTAGATGTTGTAGACGAGTACGAACAAAGTTGGTATAATTCAGTTGACACTGATAAGTAGTTGTGTTATACTTTATTAGTAAGTTAAATTTATGGAGAAGACAATGAATAAATTGTTAGCGACTGTTGCAGTAATCAGTACTATGAGTTTTGCTACTTCTGCAAGTGCAGATGAGTATGCAACTATTACAGCAGTTAAACCAAACTATCAGAATGTTCAAGTTCCACGCTACCGTACAGACTGTCGTGTAAATCAAGTACCGATCTACGGCAATGTGCAGAACGGACAAGCAAGCACAGGTGATACTATTGTAGGTGCTATTATTGGCGGCGCTATTGGTAATCAAGTAGGCAGCGGCAGTGGTAAAGATGCTGCAACTGTGCTTGGTGCAATCATTGGTGCTGATGTAGCCAACAAACGTGGTAGTCAGTCACAAGAGATTATTGGATACCGTGAAGAACAGACCTGCAACAATGTAACTTACTATGAAACGCAGGAAGAACTTAAAAACTATACTATTCGTTATGAATGGCGTGGTATTCAAGGCAGCACACGCACCTACAATAACTATCGTGTAGGCGATCGTATTCCAGTAGAAGTCACAGTTCGAGCAAAATAAGAGGCACATATGCAACTACTACGTCATCCTTTGCGTGACACACTCACTAAAGAAGACTTAGAACGTATTCATACAGCATTAGAAACTGAAGATGTGCATAATGTATCAAATGAAGAACTTGATGCAGTGAATGACATTTTGTATGATGCTATCGCAGGCGAACGACAAACACACTTGGGAGTTACAACACTACAATGAACGAAGATGATTTCAACAAACGTTTCAACGGTATGGTTATTAATACTAGCTGGACACAGCCATACTTGCCTACAAGCTACAATCCCTTCTATGAAAGAAGTGTTCCACGTAGCGAACTAACGGTGCAAGAAGAACTTGAACGACTACAAGAAATCGACGATCAAGTCGCGCTAATGGATACATATCCACAAGCAGAAAATATTATTAGAAAGATTATGAAACAAAATGATTGAACGTTTTGATTATGAAGAAATTGATAATCTAGTTCCTTTAGGAATGGCAAACTGGATTGAAACACGTTTAATAAATCACGGCCAATGGGTTTTTAATGGTCTAACCAGTGATGTTGACAATAACTTCGATCCCAACGATAAAAATATCAACGAGACTTATCAATTTACCAATACATTTGTAACTCCAGATGAAGGAATACTTCATCAATTGTTTGGAGAAATTGCACAACCAATTTTATGGTTCCTCGAAAAAGAGACAGGAATTGTAACAGAACATGTTGTACGAATAAAATCAAATTTGCTAACAAAAGGCACGGGTGACGAAAACAGTTACCATAAGCCTCATATTGACTATGGGGGAGACCAGTGTCTTAGTATGGTTTACTATGTCAACGATGCAGACGGCGACACTCGAATATTTGATAAGTATGCCATCGAAGACGGGCATGATAACCTAACAATGGTTCATTCTAATACTCCTAAAAAAGGAAGTGCATTAATGTTTCAAAGCAACAGACTGCATGCAAGTAGTAATCCTATCAAAAATGACAAACGTTGTATTATTAATTTTGTTTTTAAGCCAACTGACGAATCTTATAAAAAATATCTAAATATTAAAAATAGCAGTTGACAGAAACTAAATAAACTGCTATTATAACTAAGTAAGCTAAAAAGTTTACAACGCTCTTTGACAATTTAGATAGAATATTAGTTCTTAGACGCAAGTCGATGATGGAACGGTAAGTAGAGGAATACATGCACCAACATGTATTCATAACTCTACTTACACATGCTAATAGATAACTGGTGAGGTAAACACGGTTCGAGTCCGTGGTCCGTTGGGTTGCGGTGTTGGGTTCGAATCCCATTAACTACACGGTGTAGCAAATAGGACGGCGGTCCGCCATGCAGGTTCGACTCCTGCACTGTTAGCAGTTGTAAGTAGAGTTTATTCCCCAGTAGCTCAGCGGTAGAGCAGTTGACTGTTAATCAATTTGTCGGTGGTTCGATCCCATCCTGGGGAGCCAAATGGAGAGGTGGCCGAGTGGTCGAAGGCAGCGGATTACTAATCCGCCGAACCGAAAGGTTCCCAGGGTTCGAATCCCTGTCTCTCTGCCAGTTGCGGGTATTGTGTAATGGTAAGACCTTAGCCTTCCAAGCTAATGATAGGAGTTCGATTCTCCTTACCCGCTCCATACTACAATAACAAGTAACAATGAAAGGTTACAACAAATGGGAAGAGTCTTTATTGAGGAAGCAATGGATGTCACAGGCATTAACCGAACTGACTTGGTTGCAGCATGTGCATATCTAAAACGTTCAGGACAAGCATCAAGCGCAGCAGATGCACTTCGTTTGCTTGAAACAGGAACTATCAACAAACAAGACTTAGAAGAACAAATGATCAGATCTTTGCAAGTCGAAATTGAACAAGAAGACGAAACACCTGAATAAGTACTGTATGACAACATGCAGTGAATGTAAAACAGAGTTAGCACACGGAGATTGGTGTCCTAACTGTAAAGTAAGAAGATAAAGCCGCAATAGCTCAGTTGGTAGAGCAACTGATTTGTAATCAGTAGGTCCAGGGTTCAAATCCTTGTTGCGGCACCAGTAAGTGTAGCGGCTCAATACGCTCACGTAAGCCAACGGTTAGCTTACAACTGCGTCTGTGGTGAAATTGGTAGACACGCTAGATTTAGGTTCTAGTGCTTTACGGCGTGGGGGTTCAAGTCCCTCCAGGCGCACCAAAGTTTTTAAGGTTTCAACCCGACGGGGTTTGAAAAGATAGTGCAAGGAAATGTCGTTTCGTAAGGACGATAACTTGGCTAGTAGCTGTGGTGGCAGCACATGAGCGTGGAGACACGAAGATGTGTATTTCGAACGTAACTGTTTGATACTAGGCGCAACCGAACGTATGATAATACTTACTAGGTTGTTGGAGGTAGACTGCAATCCTCCCTATCACTATTAATCACGCTGTTCTGTATAGCAGACAGCACCGCACTGATAAAGCGGGATCAAGGGTTTTGTTCCCCTTGTAAAACAACTGAGCAAATGGTGCCCAGGATGATGGCGGTCCTAAGCAGGACTAGAAACTGCTTATTTAATATTCTATCTAAATTGTCAAATAGTGGTTGACAAAGATAAATAAACATAGTATATTAAGTTATACAACAAAGGAATTATAACGTGTTAAAGACAGTACAACAATCGTCATTACAGAATTGGTGCTCACCGTCAAGGAGGGGTATGTCTTAACGCGACTTTGTAGAAAAGTTATTTAAGATACGCCCCTAAGCATTAACTTGTTTAGGGGCTTTTTTTGTGGAGGAAGTAAAAAGTTTAATATCGGTGTAGCTCAGTGGTAGAGCGGCGGTCTCCAAAACCGCGTCCGCGGGGGTTCGAATCCCTCCACCGGTGCCAAGGACCCGTAGCTCAGTTGGTAGAGCAGCTGACTTTTAATCAGCTTGTCGTGCGTTCGAATCGCACCGGGTTCACCAAATATCTCGGTATAGCACAGCCTGGTAGTGCGCTTGTTTTGGGTACAAGAGGTCGTTGGTTCGAATCCAGCTACCGAGACCATATAGGAGAGTTGGCAGAGTCTGGCTTAATGCAACGGTCTTGAAAACCGTCGAACATGAAAGTGTTCCGTGGGTTCGAATCCCACACTCTCCGCCATATTGGGGTGTAGCCAAGTGGTAAGGCAACTGGTTTTGATCCAGTGTACCGTAGGTTCGAATCCTACCACCCCAGCCATTATGTGAGCGTGGCAGAAAGGCTATGCATCGGATTGCAAATCCGTGTCGAAAGACTATGCCGGTTCGAGTCCGGCCGCTCACTCCATTACTGGTTGACATCTAAGCTAATCTAAGCTAAACTAATATAAATTAGATAAAGAGGGTCATGACATGGCTAGAAATATTTGGATAATCAGTGACACACACTTTGATCACGCTAACATTCTAACCTTCACTGACAAGGTAGGTAAACCTACTCGCAACTTTGCAGATGTTGAAGAAATGAACGAGACTATGATTGCCAACTGGAACAGTGTTGTCAAGCCAGGTGACAAAGTGTACCACTTGGGTGATGTGTTGTTTGGCACTCGCAAGCAAGAATGGATGGACACTAATATGCCTCGCCTAAACGGACAGAAGCGTTTGGTAGTTGGTAACCACGACAACATCAAGTTTCACGTTGCTGGCGGCTGGTGGGGCAAGATTGACTTGTGGAGAATGTTCCCTGAGTTTGGGTTGCTGTTAACACACGTTCCTGTACACAACAGTACATTAGGTGAGAGTCACAGATTTGGTGAAGGCAGTATGACAAACGTACACGGTCATATTCATCAGAATCCATCGCCAACTGAGTTCCACAGATGTGTTTGTGTAGAACAAATTGATTACACACCGATTAATATTGAGGAACTAAGGGTAAGATAATGTCTAAAAATCTGCGTAGGCCACAAGCGCCAAAGAGACGCAACTTTGAAGCAAAGGCGGTAAGGGATCCAAACGGTCCCTTCCGTCCCAAAGTAATTGGTAACAAGATCAAAAAGAAACCTAAATATAAAAAGATTGATTGGGATGATTGAACATCGCTTATATAGCATAGAACGAAATAAAGAGAATCATCTTGTTCTATGCACACCGAAAAAAGCAACATGGTATGCACTAAACGGATGGTCTGTATTCGACTTTCACGAATCACTAGATATAGAGCCTGAATATTATTCGGTTGACAAATCTGACAGTGATGCTATAATGTATACATATTAAGGCAAACAGAGGCGCAACCAATGAGAACACCACCTACATTTATTATTCACGCACTGGAAACACACAACAGTCGCTTAGAAAAAGAAGCAATCTTAAAAGCCGCACACGAAGAAGGTCTTCCAGAGTTTTTTGAAGGGTTGCGCATGGCACTTGACGCTCTTGTGACATTTGGTGTAAAGCAAGTACCAATGCGTTCAGATGTATTGACTGGACAAGGACTGTCTTGGGAAGTGTTTAAAGAACTTGCAGACAAGCTACAACAACGTGAACTAACAGGACACGCGGCTCGCGATGCTATTGAACTTGCAATGAGTGTTGCTACTACAGAACAGTGGAATGATTGGTATCGTCGTATCCTTATCAAAGACTTGCGCTGTGGTGTAAGTGAGAAAACTGTGAACAAAGTAGTACCAGGTACTGTGCCTGTGTTTACTTGTGCCCTTGCTCACGATAGTCTCAAGCACGAAAAGAAAATGAAGGGCAAGAAGCAGATCGAAATCAAACTTGATGGTGTGCGTGTTATCACAATCATTCGCGGTAACAAAGTAGAAATGTTTAGCCGCAACGGAAAACAGTTCCACAACTTTGGACACATCATTGAAGAACTTGAAGCAGTTGTTGCAGAGTATCCTGTACCTTATCCGCTAGTGTTAGACGGTGAAGTAATGAGTGCTAACTTCCAAGATCTTATGAAGCAAGTACATCGCAAAGACGGGAAGCAAAGCACTGACGCTGTACTGCACTTGTTTGATACTATTCCATTAGGGTGCTTTCAAAACGGTGTGTGGGACAAGCCACAGAGCTTCCGTAGTGAGATCACCAAGCATTGGGTAGAGGAGCATAAGAGCGTACTTCAGCACGTATCAGCACTGGATTGGGAAACAGTCGATTTAGATTCAGAAGAAGGACAGACACGCTTTGTTGAGCTTAATAAGCAGGCTGTAGACGGTGGTTACGAAGGCGTAATGATCAAAGACGTGGATGCGCCCTATGAATGCAAGCGTACACACGCTTGGCTCAAAGCAAAACCGTTTATCGAAGTAACATTGGAGGTAAAGGAAGTTGAAGAAGGCACTGGTAGGAATGAAGGCCGTCTTGGTGCATTCGTTTGTGAAGGGATCGATGATGGAAAAGATATTCGCGTCAATGTGGGTAGCGGTTTTACTGATGTCCACCGCGATGATTATTGGACTCATCGTAGCGATATTATCGGCAATTTAGTAGAGGTACGAGCAGATGCAATTACGCAAAATCAAGATGGCACTTACTCGCTTCGTTTCCCGAGGTTCAAAACGTTCCGCGGATTCGAAGTACACGAAAAGCTATAGTAGAGAAAAACGTATCGTTTGGAATCAAGAAAGCGAAGGTTAAATTAAAAATCTTGACTTTTGAGTTATCTGGCTATATAATATACTGACAATACAGAATTAGGGAATATCATGACTGATAACTTCAAACTACTATCGGATGCTGATCACATCCGTAAACGCTTTTCAATGTACGGCGGCAGTCAAGTTGTACAACAGGAACAGGCGTTTATCAACGCAGAGTTTACTAAGGTAAACTACGTAGGCGGATTACTTAAAATTATTAACGAAATCATTGACAACAGTGTAGATGAACATGTTCGCACAAAAGGCGAGTATGCTACACGCATTGATGTAGACATTGAAGCAGATGGCACTATTGTTGTAAGCGACAACGGACGTGGTATTCCCGCAGTTGAGATTGACACTCCTGACGGTAAAGAATATCAAATGGTAAGTGCGTTTACACGAGCACGAGCAGGATCAAACTTTGACGACGACAATCGTGAGTCAATTGGCATGAACGGTGTTGGTTCAATGATTACATTTGTGACTTCCAGCCTGTTTGATGCTAAAAGCAGTGATGGCAAACTACAAGTGCATATGGTAGGCAAGAACGGACAGATTGATCGTATCCGCACAAAAGAAACTGCACTCAAAGGCACAACTGTAAAGTTCAAGCCTGACTATGCTTTCTTTGGCATGGAGAACATTGATGATGCACACACTGCTATGATTGAAGAACGTGTGCGTTCACTTGCACTTGCATTTGACAGTGTACGCTTTCGTTTCAACAAGAAAATTGTGCGTTTGAAGTTTGCAGACTACTTTGGCGACTGTGACATGTTCAACACAGAGAAAGCAATCTTTGGTATTGCTAAGTCAGATGGATCGCATCAGTCGCACAGTCTTGTAAACGGGTTGAGTGTTAAAGGTGGTACTCACATTGATCACTTCCTGTCAACTATTATGCAAGACTTCCGTGATACACTCAAACGCCGCAAGAAGGTAGACATTACAGCAGCACGTTTGAAACAACACCTGCGTGTACACGCTATTGTAAACGGCTTCCCTGCACTGAAGTTTGACAGTCAGACTAAAGAACGTGTAACAAACTCAGCAGCAGAGTGTCGCGAAGCAATTGGCGAAATTGACACCAAGAAGATTGTTGCCAAGTTGATGAAGAATGAAGACTTGATCAACGAAATCTGTGCATACACTAAAATGCAAGAAGACTTGGCTGCTAAGAAAGACTTGGGCAAGTTAGAAAAAACTAAAAAGATCAAGAGCGACAAGTACTTTGCTGCTATTGGACACAAGACAGAGCGTATCTTTGTAGTAGAAGGTGACTCAGCAAGTGGTGGCTTGATCAAGTGTTTGGGACGCAAAGGTAATGCGTTCTATGCACTCAAAGGTGTACCGCTTAACGTACTGGAAGTGTCGCATCAGAAGTTCAGTGCAAACAAAGAGCTGACAGAGTTGTATTCAATTATTACAACTTACCCAGACGCAGAGATTTGTATTGCTACTGATGCTGACGCTGACGGATCACGTATTAGAGGACTTGTGTCACTGTTTATGTTCAAGTACTTTCCGGAGCACCTCAACAACGGCAAGATGAAAATCCTGCGTACTCCTATTGCAATTGGTAAAAAGAGCAATGTTGTAAAAGAGTGGGCATATACATTTGCAGATGTGAACAAGATTGATCACAAACTGGATGTAAGCTATGTAAAAGGTTTGGGTAGCTGGAGTGAGAAAGATCTCAAACACATCATTGACACAGACACTATGGAAGAAATGCTGCCTACAGTGAGCATTGCTGACACAGATCTCTTTACAAATTGGTTTAGTGGTAGTACAATTGACTATAGAAAAGAACAACTGCTTCAGAGCGCTCCCTTTGACATTATGAAGGTGTAAAAATGACACAACAAGTAAACACACTACCATTAGAAGATTTCTTTAAGAACGAATACATTGACTTCTCAGTGTATGACAATGTGCGCAAGCTGGCAAACTACATTGACGGACAAAAGAACGCAAGTCGTAAGATTGTACACACAGTACTACAACAGAACATTGACAAGTTTACAAAAGTAAGCAACTTGGGTCCTAAGGTACAGGACTATGCACAATACTTGCATGGTAGCTTGGAAGGCACTATTGTTAACATGACTGCTGACTATGTGGGCAGTGGCAACAACGTGCCTTTGCTGGAAGGCGATGGCAACTTCGGATCAGCATTTATTAATGATGCGGCTGCTACACGTTATATCTTTGCACGTATGAATCCTATTCTAAAGTCACTGTACATCAAAGATGACTTTGTTAACTTAGAGCACCAAGACTTTGAAGGTGCAAAGATTGAGCCACGCTACTATGTGCCTGTATTGCCTATGCTTGCAATCAACGGCAGCGAAGGTGTAAGTATTGGCTTTGCACAGAAGATTCTGCCACGCAAGCCTAAAGAGATTGTCAAGTGGGTAAAGCAACGTGCCGCTGGCGAACGTATTACTGCTAACCTTACTCCGCATTGGGAAGGTATGAGCTGTACAGTCAACAAAGGCGAAAGCAAAGTACAGTGGGAGATTACAGGCAGCTTTACACGTAAGACCAAGCACCGTATAACCATTGATTCACTTCCTGTGGGCTATACACTCAAACAGTATCAAGCAGTGTTAGACAAGCTGGTTGAGGACAAAGTGATCAAAGACTTTGACGACTTGAGCGACAATGATGTGTTCGAGTTTGAGATCCAAGTAGATCGTGCGTTCGGCGAGCGTACAGACGAATGGATTATGACCAAACTCAAACTGATTAAGAAGGTAAGTGAAAATTTTACTTGTATTGATGAGAACAACAAGATTGTTATCTTTAACAGTCTCAACGATCTGTTAGAAGCATGGTACGTCAAACGTATTGAGTACAACGACAAACGCAAGCAACACTTGCTGTCAAGTATGCAAGAAGAAATGGATTACACTAATGCTCGCGCAAAGTTTATCCAAGGCGTTGTAGATGGTGCCATAGAGCTTCGCAACAGCAAGGAGACAGCAGTGATCTCACAAGCTGAAGCATATGACAGTATTTTACAAGGGCGTGTAAAGGGCTTCTTAGGGCTTCCTATGCGTAGTTTGACAGCAGAAGAAATTGCCAAACTCAAAGCAAAAGCAAAGTCTCTCAAAGCAGAAATTGTAGAGTATAAGAAGAAAACATTTGAGGAAATTTTAGTAGCTGATTTGGATACTGTTGCATTTTAATAAATACTGTATGGATCAAAATAATCATCAAACTTTACATACAGCGTTAGAAGCACTAGGAGAATCAATTACTGATATTGTACAATCTGCATTATCGGTTGAGGATGTCTTACTTAAATCGTCAAAGTCCTTGCAATTTATCGCCGATGGAGAAAACGGACCGTACGGTCAAGGACTTCAATGGCGTGGTTCTGGCCCTACAAAACAGTTTGCATATAGATCAAACCCAGACCGAATATGGACTACTGAAAGTATCGATTTAGCACCTGAGTCGAGTTACATGATTGGTAACACTACAGTATTGCGTAGCGGAGAACTAGGCAGCAGTATAAGAACTTCAAGTCTAGTTACTGTAGGCACACTACAAAACCTACGTACACAGGGAAACTTGTCTATTGACGATTATATATTCTATAATAGTGATTCAGAATCACTAGGAATAGGAACAGAATCTGCAAACGGCAAACTTAGTATTGCTACACTCGATAGCGAATTTATAATAGATACTGAGCCGAGAGCAGTTAAATTAGGCACATGGACTGCTGACGATTTAAAAATTATAACCGACGACACAGCTAGATTAACTATTCGAGCAAATGGAAAAATAGATCTTGGAGATCCAGACGGTTCTGATACGTTAGTATCAGTTCATGGAAAACTTGGAGTAGGTGTTAATCACATAGACTCGGATGTAATGCTGAGTACTAGTGGTCCTGTTAAATTTGAAAACAAGAAATTTATGGTAGGCCAAAGTATACCAGTAACAGGTTCTTTCAGACAAGGCGATATAGTTTGGAACGATACGCCTGTATCAACTGGACATGTCGGCTGGGTTTGCACAAGAACTGGTACGCCAGGCGAATGGCGTCCGTTTGGACAAATAGGATAATAAAATGGCAGAACACATTAACGATACTGTTAACAAGATAAAGATAGCACTAGCTCAAGTTGCAGACGGGTTAGAAGCTGTTGCCCTTGCTCCTGCACCCAAGCCTGACTTTATTAATAACGAAATCAGCGGCGATAAAGTACACGGCGGCACTATTAGTAATTTTAGCAGTACTGGTATCGCAGACGAGTCTCGGAAGCGTGTAATGCATCTTAATGATAATGGTGTTAGTATTACCAATTTAGTTACTGATCATATTAGTAGTAGTCCTACTGTATATGGCGATTTATCAGTTGAAGGTTTAATAACTGCACAAAAGTTGCATGTAAATGAACTTACTGCTGATGTACGAAATGAACGTACCACTCCATTAGAGTTTATAGCTGACGATAACGGCATATACGGAAAAGGTTTACAATGGCGAGGACAAGGTCCTACTAAACAATTTATATACAGAGCTAATCCAGATAGAATATATTCTACTGAATCGATAGATATAGACAATGAATCTACATACTCGATTGGTAATACCGTAGTATTACGTAGCGGTGAACTAGGGTCAGGCATAACTAGATCTAGTCTTACTAGTGTAGGTACATTACAAAATTTACGCACAAATGGAAATTTGGTAATAGATGAATTTATCATCTATGATAGTGATAGCCAACGTCTTGGTTTTGGCACAGAATCGCCTAACGGAAGTATCAGCGTTACTAGTTTAGAATCAGAATTTGTAATTGACGTAGAAGGCGAGACAACTAAAATTGGTAACTGGACAACAGATGACTTGACTATTGTTACTGACAATACCACAAGAATTACAGTTCGTGCAAACGGTAAGGTTGAGTTTGGCAGGAACGGAAGATCTGATGCACGAGTGAGTGTACATGGTAAGTTAGGTGTAGGTGTTAATAATGTATCAGAAGATGTCAGCTTTGCAACTGCTAACGGCATTGAAGTATCAGGCACAAAAATAATGACAGGCACTGCTATTCCTTCAAGTGGAACTTACCGTCAAGGCGATATTGTATACAATACAAAGGCAGTAGCAACAGGTTATGTAGGATGGGTGTGTGTACGTGAAGGCACTCCAGGCGAATGGAAAGCATTTGGTCAAATTAGCTCATAAAATAGTATTATAATTAAACAATAACTTTAGTTAAATATATATATTAATAATACAAAGGGCTAATACAATTGAAAGAATTTCACAAGCGAGCATTATCGCAAATTAGTATATGGGCATGGGCGGCAACTGTGCTGCCCTTAGTTGCTCTCGCAGGCTTGTTCTTCTTAGAATTTATCGGCTTACGATCATATTATCATGTAACACTCACTATTGGTGCAACACTAATGTTTGCAGTTAGTGTGGTTTGGTGGTGGTGGGCACTGTACACTATTGCAGGTGTCACAAGTGTGCTTGGCAAAACTTCAGAAAAACTTGATATAGTTGTTGAAGAAGTAGTTGATATTAAAAAAGAAGTCAACGAAATTAAAAAGTAAATAACATTATGTTAGTAATTGGAAATGGTGAAAGCCGTCACGGCATAGATCTCGAGTCTTTGGAGTATACCAAAATAGGCTGTAATGCAATACTAAGGGATACTAAAGTAGATCATTTAATATGTGTTGACAAACGTATGCTAGTCGAAGCATTTGATAAATTTTATCATAAGCATGCAAAAGTGCATACTCGCAAAAACCATTTTGTAAATTATAAATCAGTAAAGAACATACGAATGGTTCCGGACTTGCCTTATGCAGGTAGCGAACGTCCTGACGATCCTATACATTGGGGAGCTGGGCCATATGCTGTGCTACTAGCAGCAAAGTTGACAACAGATGACATACATTTAATAGGCTTCGATTTGTACAGCATAGACAACAAAGTCAACAATATATACAAAGATACAACAAATTATTCTCTTGCACACAAGAATGCAGTTGATCCAAGATACTGGATCTATCAAATAGGTAAAATATTTCAACATTTTTCAAATACTAATTTTATTATACATCAGCTAGATAACTGGCAACTGCCAAAAGCCTGGAAATATCCTAATGTAAAGGTTGACAACATAAGTAGTTTGTAGTATACTTAGTATAAGGACTTGGCGTCAACCCTTCTAACTCTGCCGCCGCATATTTAATAGGAGAAATATATGGCAAGACATCTAAGCACAAAACACTACGGACACAACATCGGACTATCAGCGGTGTTCCGTCAACCTAACGCAGATCATTCACACTGTCATCTACTACACGGTTACAGTCTAGCATTTACATTTACATTTGGATGTGATTATCTAGACAATAAAAACTGGGCAGTAGACTTTGGTGGGCTAAAGCCACTCAAAGCATGGCTGGAAGAAAACTTCGATCACAAACTATGTGTAGACTTTAACGATCCACACAAACAAGACTTTTATGATCTACAAGAAAAAGGATTATGTGAAGTAAGAGAGTTTGGCGGTGTAGGTGCAGAGAAGTTTGCAGAACACGCATTTTACTTTGCTGACAAACTGATTCGAGAAGCAACAGACGGTCGTTGTTATTGTGTAAAGGTAGAATGTGCAGAGCACGGCGCTAACTCAGCTATCTACGAAGCATAATGAAAAAGTATATCAATGGAGAAACTAAGGATCAGCGTCGAGCAAGAAAAGCACTCGACAAAGAAAAAAAGAAATCAGTAAGTAATTCTTTGCCTTCTACTACACCATTGAGAACAACTAGAAATAATTATGTAGTCTGTTTAAAGTACGGCAACAAATACTCGGCGGAATATGTTAATAAACTTTACTCTATGGTAAAGCGTAACTTAACAGTTCCGTTTGAGTTTGTGTGCTATACAGAAAATCCTACAGACATTGACAGTGAGATTAGAATTGAGCCGTTGCCGCCAATTGCAGGTGTACAAGGTTGGTGGTATAAGCCTATGTTCTTTAATCCCAAACTAGGTTTAAACGGGACAATTCTTTTCTTTGACCTTGATGTTGTGATCTTTAGAAATATCGATCACCTGTTTACATATGAGCCGGGAAAATTCTGTATCATACGTGATTTTAATAGATCTATGATACGTAACTACAACAAATTTAATAGCAGTATTTTTAGGCTTAATACCGGACAACACAGTGCAGTGTACACAGACTTTATCAAAAGCCCAAACATTCCTATCAGACGCTATCACGGTGATCAAGACTGGATTCGAGCAACTGTTAAAGATGGCACTTATGCATATTGGCCTGATGAATGGATCGAAAGCTACAAGTGGGAAATGCGTGGCAAACCTCGTTACAACAACAAGCCTAGGGGACAGCGTGACTTTGAAAAGAACGGCGATCCTGTGATTAAAGATGCAACAAGTGTAGCAGTATTTCATGGTGATCCTAATCCGCACAACTGCAAAGATCAATGGGTAATAGACAATTGGATATAATATGGATAACAAAATAATAAGCATATTCCCAACAGCAGTAATGTTAGTAGATATGAGCAATCATTCTTGTAAGACAAGAGCTTTGGAAATAATAAAAAATACAGAGTTAACAGATCACGACTTATTAGATAACGGACTCAGTAGCTTTTCATCCTCTCCAATATTAGATCATCCCGATTTAATTGAATTAAAAACAGATATTTCTAATAATATTAAGCAATACGCTTCGGTTGGCGGTTATTCTCCTTTAAAAGTCGGAAATAGCTGGTTTAATCGAATGAATGATGGAGGCAGTGTTGTGCCGCATAGGCACGAAGGAAGTGTATTAAGTGGAGCGTATTATATTAATGCACCAGAAGGTTCGTCAAATTTATATTTTTCAAGTCCATTGAAGCCATATAGGATGAACGATATTTTTTCAACAGACAGTCCATTTAACGAGTACCAACATTGTATTCCTTGCTATGAGGACTTGTTGGTGATATTCCCTAGTTGGCTAGAGCACTACACTGACAAAAATAACAATGATGCCCGTACAGTTATCAGTTTTAATACTACAAGATAGTTGACAACTGGCGTTAACAGTGTTATACTAATTAAACAATAAACGAATAGGCACACATTATGACAACCAAACGTATAGGCTTCGCATGCAAGTATCTTCATCCAGATCAAACACAAAAAAAGAAAATACTTGAAGAAATACAACGTCCGCTAACTGAAAAATGCACAACTGTGCAATGGCTAAATAGGCAGACAAAAGATGTTGCAGAACAGCGCCTGTGGGATATCATGGTGCATAATGCAGCAGCAGCCAAAAGGTTAGTAGAATATGTGGGAAGCCTTCCTCCAGAACTTCGTATGGTTAGATTGGGCAGCAATCAGCTTCCTGTTTATACTCAGCGGGATTGGAGTTATTACTGGCAGCGTCCTGATGTTATTGCCTATCTTGAAAAACATTATGGTGCTGTTGGCGATACGGCAAGAGAGTTAGATGTCAGACTATCCATGCACCCAGGACAATTTACTGTTCTAGCTAGTGACAACGAAGAAATTGTAGAACGGAGCATAGAAGAATTTGAATATCACGCCAACCTCATCCGCTATATGGGTTTCGGAAAACAATTCCAAGACTTTAAATGCAATGTCCATATATCGGGTCGAAAAGGTCCACAAGGGATCAAGGACGCACTTAAACGACTCTCGCCTGAAGCAAGAAACTCCATTACAATCGAGAACGACGAAAACAAGTGGGGAGTTGAGCACAGCCTCGAACTTGCCGACGACCTTGCACTCGTTTTGGACATACACCATCACTGGTGCCGTGAAGGAACATACCTTCTTCCCACCGACGATAGATTTAAACGCATAGTTGACAGTTGGAGAGGTGTTCGTCCTGCAATACATTATTCGTATAGCAGAGACACGGCATTGCCAGAGGGATTTGCACACGATACTATGCCTGATATGCCCGCACTACTAGAAGCAGGACACAAGAAAGCAAAACTGCGAGCACACAGTGATTACTATCCTAATAGTGTAGTCAATGATTATGCACTCTCATTTTTACCTTACACAGATATCATGTGCGAGGCAAAATGCAAAAATCTAGCAAGTATTGAGTTGTATAAATATTACAAAGGAAAAGACAATGAGCTATTTGAATCAAATGTACGGAAGAAAAAATCCAACCCAGACCCAGTCATCATCTGACAAGAATCCTAATCGTGTAGCAGGTGGATTACGTGCGCAAGGCGCTGACATGTTTGAAATGTTAGGTGAAGATGGAAGTGTACAAAAGATTCCTACAGAAGCTTATGTGCGCAGTTTGGAAGAGCAGTCAAGAAAACAGCGAGCAGCTATTACTGTATTAGAGCGTAAGCTGACTCGCTGTGAAACTGCAATTGAACAGCTAAAGGGTATGATTAGGCCTTCTTAGAAAGTGCTAATACTTCTTTAACTAGGTCAGGTTTCTTTTTACGTTTGTCAATGTCAACACCATAATTAGATTTTGCAAAGTCTTCTAAGCCTTGCTTAGTTAACTTTGATAAACCTGCTTTAGTGACTTTTACAGTCTTTGCGTCAACTTCAACAACCTTTTCTACTTTTACTGCTTTTTTAGTTGTAACTGCTTTGGGAGCAATATCAGATAATTTTTGTGCTGGAATTGCTACATCCTCTGCTTTTACAAATAAGTTTTTCATCCATTTAAACATAGTTTTCCTCCTTAAGGAACTATTATTTACTAAATATTTTACACAGGAGATTTAAAAATGGTTAAAGCATGGATTAAGAAAAGACTAGAAGAAAGAACAACACTCGACGGCGCAGTACTAATTGGCGCAGGTATTGCGTTTTTAATTTTTAAACCAATCGCTGCTCTAGTTGCTTATGGCGCTATTGCTTATGGTGCTTGGACAATTTGGAAGGCTGAATAATGGAACCGTTTGTAGGAGAAGTAAAATACTTTGCAGGTAACTTTGCTCCAAGAGGTTGGTCATTTTGCCAACATCAACTACTGCCTATTGCAGAATGGGAAGCATTGTTTAGTATATTAGGTACAACCTATGGCGGCGATGGTAGAACAACATTTGCCTTACCTAAAATAGAAGATCTAAACGGCTGTAAAGCAATTATTGCATTAGAGGGTATATACCCTTCAAGAAGCTAAATGTAATAAATTGTAACTTCTTGCCGAAAGAGGTTGCAATACTGCGATAATGTGTTTAAATATTAATAGTTCCCAGGAGAATTATATATGAAACACATTATCGCAGTATTCGCTGTGCTGTTTCCCTTTGCTGTATCAGCACAAACTTACACAAACGAAGTAGCAGAAATTATCAACAACAATTGTGTTGTGTGTCACCGTCAAGGCGGCATAGGACCTATGAGTTTTGAAACCTATGAGCAGGTACGCCCATGGGCACCTCTTATACAATTAAAAGTAGCAAATAGAGAAATGCCTCCGTATGCTTACGATCACGGTATAGGCATACAAGACCTACAAGGCGACTGGCGTTTATCACAAGAAGATATTGACACAGTTGTTGCGTGGGTAAACTCAGGCGCACAGTACGGTGACCAAGACGTTGCTGTACAAGCACCTCCAATTAGAGATCCGGAAGCATGGAACTTTGAAGGTGACTTTGGAACACCAGACGCAATCATTCCTAGTGTAGCAATAGACATTCCTGCAAACGGCAATGATCTATGGCACAAGCATTTAGTACCAAGTGGTATTACTCAAGACAGATGTATCAAAGCAGTTCAAGTCAAACCACGAGGTGCAGCCAAGTCAGTAGTACATCACGCTAACTCAAGTATTCTCACAGCAGAAGGGCGTGAAGGCATGCTCACTGAGTATGCTATGGGAAAGTGGGGAGAGATTGTACCAGAAGGAGTCTGCCGTACGATCCCCGCAGACGCACAAATCAGTTGGGATATTCACATGTTCCCAGGTGGTCTTGGAGCAATGGCCCCAGGTTCTGTCATCAAAGACAATGTGGTAGAGATTGGTCTTTGGTTATACACAGAAGAGGAAAGCCAACAATTAAAATACAAACAAGATTTGAGTTTGTATCGCTTAGGGGATCAGGACGATCTGGTTATCCCACCCAATGGATATGCAATGACACAAGGTTTCCATTCTTTCGACCATCCTGTGCGTTTAGATAGTTTCCAACCACACGGTCACTTGCGCATGAATGCAGCAAGTCTAGAAATTTTCTATCCTGAAACTGGTAGAACAGAAGCAGTGAGTCAAATCTCTAAGTGGAGCGCAACATGGCATCACAGCCATTTGTATGCTCCTGAAGTGGCACCATTAATACCTGCAGGCGCAGTTATTATATTAAAACAGTGGTATGACAATACCTCAGACAATCCAAACAATCCGGATCCAGATATGTGGGTAATGGGCGGCTCACGCACAGGCGATGAGATGACACATGCTTGGCTTGCTATTACACACTTAGACGATGAGGGATACAACAAACTTAAATCACAAAGGATGATAGCCGGAAATGATTAGACTACTGCATTCTATATTTGTAGTACATTTATCTATAGTAGTTTTAGCTGTATTGTTAGCAGGATGTAATAGTTCTGCTAATACTTATAGAGATCTACCCGAGTTTGATTGGATGCCAGATCAAATTATGTGGGAGAATAATATTAGAAATTGTAGAGCTCAACCGCAGTGTAATGCTGCTGATCTTTTTAGAAGAAACTAAAGTTTACTAATAGGCGTAGAACTACTAGCAGTCATATTCCATTTTTGCTTCTGTTCTACGCCTTTCTTTTGAGCAAATTTCTTACTATCACAGTTCTTACATACGTGAAAGTAAGAATTACTTAGGCGCTTAGGATCCATACTACCTCTTGTACGTTCAAACTCTGTATCGCAACTGTCGCAACGAAATACACACACAGTTAATTCGCGTGTATAGGCGTGTTCCGTGCCCGTTTTGCTGGTGCGCACATGCCGTGTTTGCTTTTTAAATTCTCTTATGAACATAACTATATTTACATTAAGATTATAAAATTAAATAATAAATACTATCATAGAAGGAAACATCATGACTATTTGTACACTAACTGACAGTGCAAAAGCACAGATTGACGCTATATGCGATGATACTCAGTGCTATGCAGTTACATTAAATTTAAAAGGTGGCGGATGTGCAGGATTTGAATACGATTGGGGAACAATAAACTCCGCAGACGAAGTTGAATCTAATGATGTAGTGTTAAAAACAGACAACGACGGTATATTTGTAATTGGTGCAGCCAGTATTATGTTTTTAGTAGGAACTGAAATAAATTACAAAAAAGATATTATGGGTTCGATGTTTGAAATCATCAATCCTAACGCTCAATCAGCATGCGGCTGTGGTATAAGCGTAAATTTTGATATGAATAATCTGGCAACCCCAGCAATATAAACGGAGCAATATAAATGGCAAAGCAACAAATTGATATCGGCATTGAAGGTAATGACGGCACAGGCGATAGTATTCGCGAGTCGTTTCGTAAAGTAAACGAAAACTTTCAAGAACTATATGCTGTATTTGGTATTGGCGGACAGATATCATTCACTGATCTCAATGACACTCCTAACACATATGAAGGTAACGAAAACAAAGTTCCTTTGGTCAAGTCAGACGGCAGTGGCATTGATTTACTTGAACTTGCTTCAGATAATAGCCTAGACGGCACACCAGACACTATTGGCTTTGATTTTACAGTTGACGGCAAAGTAATTATTAAACAACTTGTATCAAAAGTATCAAACGACCCTGAGCCAATCTTAGGCGGACCGCTAGATGCTGCAACACAGCCAATTGCTAATGTAAGTGTTACGCAAGCTGCAATTGATACATTTAACAGTGTACACGGAACAAACTTAACAACAGGTGCCCTTGTTATTGACAAAGCATTTGCTGACAGAAGTTATCAGTCAAAAGAAGTTGCTGGCGGCGGACTACGTCTAGGTGATGAGCCACTTGACGACTCTGGCTATATTTTTACTGCTTCTGGTTTTAATCTCGGTAACCTAACTATTGTTGATCACGGGCTAACAACGGCGTTCAACGGCGCTGCATTTATATTTAACTCAACAGGCGATGATCCTTTTGGTGTTACCACTGGCGGAACTGTATATATTAGTATAGTCGATACAGATAATATTGCTTTATACAATAGCGAAGATGATGCTATCAACTCAACTGGAAGAATTTTGCTGTCCGGCGGCTCAGGAACATTTACAATTACTGATGCAGCATATGATGAAAATCTCAGAGGCTTTTGGCTAGACAATGTTGCTATACCTCGTAAAAGTATAGTAAGGCGTCAGGGTGATGATATGACCGGCGCTCTTAATTTGTTTGACCATCCTGGCGAACTAAGAGGTACAGGTCTTCCAAACGGTCCTGATGATCTACAAGCTGCTACGAAACTGTATGTAGACAATGCAGCAGCACAGAGTCAAGTTAATCTTTATGTAAGTACATCGGGTTCAGATCAACAAACATTTACGCCAGATGGTAAAGAAGGTCGTGCACCAGCATATGCGTATCGCACAATTAATGCAGCAGCACGGAAAGCAGAAGAAATAATTATTGCTGCGCCGCCTGAGCCAGGTCCTTATATGCAAACAATGACTTATGCAACAGGAGGCAATACTGCACTAACTAATACTGTTGGCATTTCATCACCTATTGCAGACCGTGCTAATGCAAGAGCAATCATTGTAGCAAACAAAGAGTTTATTGCTAAAGAAGTTACAGGATATATTGACGCAACATTTCCTAGCTTTGCAGGATCGTATGACGTAGAAATTTGTCAACGCGATGTTGAATTTATTTTAGATAGTGTTAGTTTAGATGCACTACTAGGCAACAACGCTAACTATCTATCACGTTGGGCAGGTATCCGTTACTATTCGAATGTTAGTGCGCAAAAAGCAATTGGCTCACAGCGTGTAGAAACTATTGCAGGTATTGAGTATGCTAAAACGATTGTTACACAATATATTTTAACAAATACACCTGTGCCTACAACATATCAATCACGAGTATCACAAGTAACTAATCTAGCACTACCGGATACAAGTGCCGACGAAGCCATTGGCGAAAAAATGGATATCATACTAGACGTTATCGAAAATGGTGTGTTAGATGCTCCACAAATTGTTGATGGACAAACAACTTATAAAATTAATATTAACAATGGTGGCCTTGGATTTATCAATCAAGCAAATCCAGAAAACACTGATATTATTCCTGGTAAAGTTGTACGTGGTAAAAACTCAGGCGCAGTTGGTAGAATTATTGACTATAAATACGAAGCAGGTCCAAGAGCAGTTAGTATTGTTGGAACAGATGAAATTGAAGTACAGTTATTAGAGCCTGTTGAATTTGTAGCAGGTGAACCATTAGAGTATGGTAACTATGTGCGTGAAACACAGATTTCAATAAGAATTGAAAGTGGTATTTACGAAGAAGACTATCCAATCCGTATTCCTGCAAACGTAAGTGTTAAGGGTGACGAATTTAGACGTTGTATTATCCGTCCAAAGAAACGTGTGTCGCAATCACGTTGGGCAAACACGTTCTTCTATCGTGATGCAGAGTTTGATAATCTTATACTAGGTACATCAAATATCGAATCTGTATCATTTGATCCGCAGACAAATGCAGCAAGAACTCCAGGAACGTATAGTGTAAGTACGTGGACTACTGATAAGTTGGGCAAAGACGCAGAATTTGATATTACTGTTGGTGCAGGAGGCACAATAACAGATATTACTGTAACCAATTCAGGCAAAGACTGGCAAAATGGTGAACGAATAACTGTTTTAGACGATCAACTAGGCGCTGGCGGTGCGTCGAGCATTACATTTGTAATTGCCCGAGTTCCTAATGGTATCGAATATGTAAATCCACTAACTAATAAAGTTGACGGGTACTTCGGGTATCATTACTTGAGTCATCCTGCTTATCTTAAAAATACAGGTGCTGGTTATGAAAATGTAGGCAAGTGGGAAACAAACGCCCTTACACTTATTGACAACAAAGAGTTTATACAAGAACAAGTTGTTAACTATATTGAAACAACATACCCTGCACTGGTTGGTTCTTACAGTAGAGCAAAATGTTTTAGAGACGTTGGACTAATTGTCGATGCACTAGTAAAAGACTTCCGCAACGGCGGCAATGAGTTTGCACTAGAAGCACAAGGTGAATACTATGCAGGTGCAGTTGAAGCAGGTACAGAAGATGAAACTGTTGCAGGCATTCAACATATCTATACAATAGCAAGCAAGTTGATCTTAGGTGAAAATCCAACTACACTTTATAATCAGGCAGGCGGCGATGCTAGTAATAGACTATACGCAGCAGACTTGTTCAACGGATCAGGCGAGCCTGATTCATGGGAAAGTGGCGAAACTTATAGACTGGGCAATGTAATTAAGTTTACAACTGGACTAGGTGTAACTACATATTATACTCCTACTAAAGAACATATCAGTGGCTCGGCATTTGATGCAGCAACTATTGCAGAATTCTGGAGAGTGATTGATGGACCAGATGTTGTACTACAAAACTTAATCGACACAGTTAAATTTGCATTTAATGAAGATTATAATCCGCCATTGAATAACATTGACATGGATGTGTTCTTAATGAATGATGCAACAATGGTGCGTAATATTACAGTACAAGGACATGGCGGATTTATGTGTGTACTTGATCCTGAAGGTCAGGTACTAACTAAATCTCCATACATCCAAACTGGTTCAAGTTTCTCACAGTCACTTAACAAGCAAGCGTTTAGAGGAGGATTGTTTGTTGATGCGTTTGTTGGTAACTCAGCAGTACAAGTTACAGAAAAAGTCGACGGCAGTGCATTTAGATTAAGTATCCAAAGTTTAGGCTCGCCGACAGAGCCACAGGGATTATTTGTAAGACGTCCAGAAACACCAAGTGCCTTCTACATTGACGGTAGACGTTTTCAAGTTAATGCTGTAACAAATTATGATAAAAATGCTGGAACAGCAGAGCTAATTCTTGACCCAAGTTCAAACAATGGTACAGGATTTACCGGTATTACGAGTACATTAGCAACCGGAGTTGATTTAGACTCAGTTGGTACTTTTGAATTTGATAGTGTAAAGTGTGCTAGAGATACTGGATACATTTTAGACGGGATTACATTTGATGTTGCACTTGGCACAAACTATAATAGTGTGTACAACGGACTTGCTTATCAAAGAGCAACAGGCTCGTATGTACAAAATAATCAACAGACACAAACTGTACAAGCCATTACAAAAGGTAAAACTGAAGTAGCAGCACTTACAGAAATAGCAGATAGTGCAACAGCATTAGCAAGATCAAATGCAGGCTTTGATGAAGTTATTGATATTATCAATAACGGTACACAGAGTGTAAGTGAGCCAGGTGATGGTGTAGCAGATGCACTTTCTTTCCCTTCTCCTGCGGCACTTCCAACAACCGATGCAGATGACGCTGCTACAAGACTACAGAACAACAGAGCATTTTTAGCAGCTGAAGTTGTTGCATTTGTAAACAATAATACTCCTCCAGCAGGATACAATCAAACTAAATGTGCTAGAGATGTAAGATACATTGTCGATGCGTTAACGTATGATATTCTTTATGGTGGTAACAGCGGTACAGTAACTAACGCTATGGCATACTTAGATGGTGCAGCAGCCCAGTTACCAGAAGCACAGAGACTTGCTACAGCAGCAGCATATGATCACCTAGCAACAGTAGTTGCAGCAGTTATTACAGATGCAACCGGTGTCGCTACTACAACTCCTCAAATTGGAAACGTAGAAGTACAAGATACATCAGGAGCGGCAGCAACAGCAACAGAAGGTAATGCACTAGATGCACTATTGCAAATTATTGAAAATGTTGTTACAGCAGGTAATTTGAATAGCTTGCCAGATGTTGTTAATCCAGATCTAACAACACTTGCAGTGAGTGCAGAGCTAACAGATGCAGCAAATGATGTTATTTCTAATAGAGCATTAATTATTAATCGTGTTCTACAGAGCATAGACTCACCATTGCCAATCACACTACAAACAGCTGGTAACAGAAGTATCTTAGGTAACGACTTTACACAGGTTAACGATTTAGGCTACGGTCTAGTTGCTGCAAACGGCGCTCTATCAGAAATGGTTAGTATGTTCACATACTACTGTCACGCTAGTTACTATTCAAAAAATGGTGCTGAAATTAGATCACTAACAGGTTCGAGTTGTTATGGCGAATTTGGCCTAGTTGCAGAAGGATCAGATCCAAACGAAATTCCAGACTCGATTGCACTGTATGAAGATATGACGCAACCTGCTAAAGCATTTGATGTTGATGCAATCTTGTTTACAACAGGACCATTGGTACTACAAGCAGGAGAAACATTAACACAAGCACTTAGTGGAGCAACTGGTGAAGTTGCTGTTGCTACAAGTACAACAGGCGGCAGTAATGTAGTTTATTTAACAAGCATCACAGGAGCATTTGATACAACTAATGAAATAACTGGTAGTGTTAGTGGAGCACTTGGTGCAAATAGTGTTCCTGTTAGTGTTGATGCTAATGGATATGATAATCCTAAAGAATCTCTGGCAGTATACGTATATGATATGAAAGATGTACCGAGCAACAGATCAGAAGTTAACATTTATCACCCTGCTCGTCCAGCATTTGCACGTTACGAAGTTGCAAACGCAGAACTTGTAACTCACATTATTGGGGAATATCCTTTACTTGCAGAAACAACTGATTATACTGCAACTAAGACAGATCCAGCTGCAACTGGATTTGTGTTTAATTTGTATAAAACGATAGATGCAGGATATAGTGTAGAATTTGCTGGGGCAAATGACGGTGTTAACTATACAGTAGGCGATACATTTGTTGTAACAGGTGATAAATTAGGTGGTGCGACACCAGCAAACGATTGTACAGTTACAGTTGATGATGTTGACGGTGATGGTGCAATTACTGAAGTAAGCGCCGCAGGTACTATTGCTGTTGAAGGTTCAACACCGATGTATAGCGGTAAAGTGTATAAGCTAAACTTTAGTACAAGTGACACACAATTTAGTGCAAACGGTCTACTAGAAATTGTACCATTTAACACCAGTATTGTTTACTACAGAAATCAAACACATATTATTAGTGATTTGGCTCGTCCCGATGTATTAACAATTCGTCCAAGTACAGCACTAACCTTTGATGAAAATCCAGACTTTGTTTATAGATCAATCAGTTTCTTAACAAGTGATAGTCTCGGCAACGATCTGCCTGAAAACACTTCACAAGCTGGACTTGATAGTACATACGATTTTATTAGATTAAGTATTGATCCTGCTAAAGCACAGGAAACTGCACTGGCAGGCACAGGTACTACCAAAGGTAATACAGTTGGCGATGTTGTGCTTGCTGTTAAACTAGCAGACGAAAACGAAATATTCAGACTCAATAATAATGCTAGAACTCCAACAGGAAATAGACCAGCTGGATGGACTGCTGATAGTTTAGCAACAGACTCTCCAATTATTACTTGGGGCGGCAAGAAACATTATGTGTTTAACTACCGTGGAGTTGGTGCTGGAGATGTAGTCGAAGAGCCAGGTGAAGATAACATATATGCAATTGTTGATTTGGTTGATTATGATACTATTAACCAAACTGATGCAACTGGTATTGCAAGTACAACTGTATTAGGCAGTGAACTAGTTACTCTACGTGCAGGATTGAAAGCAGGCGCTACTGGTAGTGTTACTGTTAACATTAGTACGTGTCGTGCTACAGGACACGATTTCTTAGACATTGGTACAGGAGGATTTAATACTAGTAACTATCCGAACGTTATTTTTGGCGAACCGGGTGAAAAGAAAGAATCTAACGAAGTTATTGAAAAAGGCAAAGGTCGTGTGTTCTATGTGAGTACAGACCAAAACGGTATCTTTAGAGTTGGTAGATTCTTTAGTGTGGACCAAGGTACTGGTACAGTTACATTTAGTGCAAGTCTTGCACTTAGTGATGTAGACGGACTAGGCTTTAAACGTGGTGTTGTTATTACTGAGTTCTCAACAGACACAGCAATGGTAGATAACGCTTCGGATACAGTTCCAACAGAAAGTGCTGTACGTGGTTATGTTAACAGACGTTTGGGTTACGATGTAACTGGTGCTCCTGTTGCTAACAAACTTGGGCCAGGTGTGCTTGCTCCTAACGGTGCTGTACCAATGACAGACGACTTAAACGCAGCAGGCAATACTATTACTAACTTAGGTACTCCTGTTAATGATGCAGATGCTGCAACTAAATCTTATGTTGACGAAGGCCGTGGAGGCAATGATGAAATCAAAGACTTGCGTAGTGTTGAGTATAATAATATTGCAGCTAACCAATTGCTGGTTTCAACAGGAAATAAGAAACTTATTTTAGAAGCCGGAAGTATTTTAGGCGGCGGGTTTGCAGTATCTGATGTAATTACTGGTTCTATATCAGGTGCAACAGGCACTGTTGTTGATTATAAAGATGGATTAGTTGGAATTGAAGGGAATATTGTTGAAATAACATATGAACCTTTAACAGGAGTATTCAGTGACGGCAAGCCTGCAGATGGCCCCGCAGCAGATGTACTCACAGCACCAGGCGGAAAGCAAGGCAATGTTCTCGATGGTCCAGTTGATGAATGGGCAAATGGTGTTGCAGCAGAGTCTAGTGATGTTGTTATTACCACCACTAGAACAGCAGGAGATGGTAGACAAGTTGAAATCAACATGTCTGTTGCAACAGGTTCAGTTGTTAATGCTGATGTATCAGGAACAGCACAAATTGCACAAAGTAAACTAAACTTAAATGCTGCAACTACACGAGTAGATGCTACGGGCATTAGTCAAAGTGACTTAGGTAGTGCAAGCTTTGATGATGCTAAGTTTGAAGTTACAGACGGTTGGGTAACTGTTAAATCAGGCAGTGTTAGTTTAATAGACTTGGAAAATATTGCAACTGATACTGTTTTAGGCAGAAGTGCAGATGGCTCAGGAGTAGTAAGTGAAATACCGTTTAGTACAATTGTAGATGAAGGCACTGGATTATTAGATGCTGACTTTACTGCTGAAATATTAGCAGCCAGCGATGCAGGCGAAGCACTGGTCAAAACAGGTGACGGCACATATGGCATTAGTAACATAAGTGTTACTGGAGAAGGCAATAGTATTGTAAAGACAGATCAAGAAGGTACCATACAGGTCAACTCTTTAATACTTGGCGGTGATAGTAGCTACGAAGTGTTAAGTTTAGATAGTTTAACATTACAAGTAAAAACACCATCACAAGGTTTGATATTTACAGCAGTGGGCGGCACTGGCGGCGGCTCACCTACATACCCAGATATGTTGGTAAAAGGCAGTGTAGGCATCGGCGGCACTGGTATTAGCGAAAGTATTTTGCAAGGTACTTCAAACTTTACAGGTGAGAAAGTACTTGGAGTTGACTGGATCTATTCAAGCTTTATTGAAGCACCAGGTGAAAAAGGTGCTGCAAGTACAGCTATTGCAATTGGCGCTAACACTGGTAAAACTACTGCTGGACAAGTAGGCATTGTTACTGCTGACACAGGTAGTGCATCAAGTGTTGTACCTGCTATCTTTAGCTCAACAGGCATAGTGCCTGATACTGATAATACATATGACATTGGTAGTGCAACTAAAAAGTACAAAGATGTTTATGCAACATTGTTCCGTGGTACTGCAACTGAATCATACTACGCTGACTTGGCAGAGAATTACTTGGCTGATGCAGAGTATACTCCTGGCACAGTTATTGAGTTTGGCGGCGCAGCTGAAGTTACACAAAGTACAACACACGGTACACATCGTGTAGCAGGCGTTGTATCGACTAACCCAGCACACCTAATGAACTCGCATTGTGAAGGCGACAACGTTGTTGCAATAGCACTACAAGGGCGTGTACCATGTAATGTAATTGGCAAAGTTGCAAAAGGCGATATGCTTGTAGCAAGTAATGTTCCAGGTTATGCTATTGTTAACAATACACCAACTGTTGGCAGTGTAATTGGTAAAGCACTAGAAGACAAACTTGACGGTGACAAAGGCACAGTTGAAGTTGTAGTAGGTAAACACTAATGGATAAAAAATCAGTAGACAAATTAATCAAAGCTGGCGTAAAAGCCAGCAATGACACTAAAAATCCGCAAGGCAGACAAGTAGTTGCTACTGCGGGCAAACTAAGAATACAAGTCAACAAAGGGGCAGACCGTGGCAAAGCAAACAATTAATCTAGGTACTAGTGCAAACAAAGGTGACGGCGATCCGTTGCGCACAGCATTTGACAAAGCAAATGACAACTTCGACGAGTTGTATACCGCTGACGAAGCTTTTATTAGTTTAGCAACACTACAAACAGAAGTAGCTGCTGCAACAAGCTTTGCAGACTTTCAGGCTAGGATCGCAGCACTTTAATGAGATACGATAAATATGTATAACAATAGGATTTTAAAGAATGGCAAATAGATTTCCCCTAGTACTTGATACTACAGATAACAATAAAATTAAAGAAATCCAAGCTGGGGATAATTTAAATCTTGCAGACAACAGTATTGTTGGTGTGCAGAATATTACCGCAATAGGAACAATCAATGCTGCTGATATTAGAGTTGCTGGAAATAGACTTGTTGCACAAGCATTTGCAGATTTAACAGACACTCCTAGTTCGTTTATAGGCTCTCCAAACTACTTTGTAAAAGTAAAAGCTGATGGTACTGGATTAGAGTATAGACCTCTGAGTGACCTAGGCAATATCGAAATTGATACTATTACAGTTGATACTAGCATCGTACCAAGTGAATCTGGCGTAGGTAACGTAGGTTCACTTGCGGCAAGATTTAATGAAATTGTTGCTACTACGCTAAAAGGAAACCTTCGAGGATACAATGGAGAGATTGTATTCAATGCAGAAACTTCTAAAATAACTTATGCAGCGTTAGAAGGCGCACCGACTTTCTTATCAGAATTTACAGACGATATTGGATATCTAAGAGAAGCTGATTTAGATGCACAACTATCCGGTTTATTCGACGACGGCAGTGTTTTTGTAACAGATATACAAGGCAGTGTTTTTGGCGATGACAGTACACTATTAGTAGATGCTGTTGCAAGTAAGATTGTAGGCGATATAGATTTTGGTGCAACCACAGGATATATCGAAGGCGACGATATTGTTATACTTCCTACTAATGGCAATACAGTAAGCATTGGTACTGCTAGACTATTAGACACACTAACTCCAGAATTTGCACAAGGCGGCGCAATAGGAACGGAAGAATTCCCATTCAATGAAGCAAACTTTGTAACAGTTAATACAGATGATATTAGTACTGATGCTGTTAATTTAAGCGAAGCAATTGGAATTGCACAATTAACAGCAAGCACCGACTTGGCTATTACGGCAGGCAACAGAGTAAAAATACAAGGCGGAGTTCCGTTCAAGTTTTCTTCTACTACAGCAGTCGATCAACTAGCAATCGCTGCACAAGAAGGCGATGTAATTTACAATACTACAACTTCTAGATTGCAAGTTTATCAAAATGGTACATGGACAGGGCTACATGAAGGAACATTCGACGGAAACATAACAACAGCAGCTGGTACTTCAAACTTTAACAATGTTACTATTGCAGGTAACTTAACAGTTACAGGTACAACTACAAACATCGAAACTACAAATACAAATATTACTGACAATGTTATTACACTTAACAAAGGTGAAGCAGGTGCAGGAGTTACGCTAACTACTTCAGGTATTGAAATCGAGCGAGGAACATCGCCAAACAGATCATTAGTATGGACAGAAAACTTTGGTGGCAAGTGGATAGTTACTGATGACGCTACTCTACTTGCTAATAGACTTGAGGCTAATTATGTTGTAGGAAGTTTATCAGTATCAACTGATGATCTTGTAATGACAGACGGTAATGTTACTGCAACTGGCACACTTACAATGGGCGGCAATGGTCTTGTACAAATTGTAAGTGTTACAACTGATATTGAATTGTTACCAGTGGGTAAAGTAAAAGTTGATGGCAACTTAGAAGTTACAGGTACATTTGACGGTGATGTAACAGGTAGTGTATTTGGAGATGATAGTACAGTACTTGTAGACGGTGTTGCAGGCAAAGTAGTAGGCGATGTTGAAAACATAGAAGTAATTACAACTACTGTACAAGGTAGAGACAGTGCTGCACTAAACATCTACAGAGGTGCAGGCGGAACAGTTAGTTTAGGTGACGCATCAAGTGGGGATGTAACAGTCGGCGACAGTGGCATTAACATTACGTCAACTGCCGGAGTAGATATTAATGGTGCAGCAACCGGCACAGTTAATATCGGCACAGGTGCTACAACTGGCGATGTTACTATCGGTAAGGCAGGTAATACTACAACAGTAGACGGAACATTTAACGCATTATTAACTGGTAATGTTATAGGCGAATTAACAGGCAATGTTAACGGTAATATTGACAACACAGCACTTACGATAGGACAAGACGATGCTACAACAATTACAATTGGTAATAGCGGCAGTACTACAACAATAAACGGTACAGTAGCAATGCCGGCTGTAGTATCAGGTAATATTACAGCAGACGACAGTATGAGTATTACTACTGCTACAGGCGACGGCAATGCAATTAGTATCGGACCCGGCGGCACAAACAGAATAATTAATCTAACAGCAGATGATATTAGATTTTTTGGACCAATTACTACAAATCTCACAGCGCAAGGTGGCGTTACTGGTGATTTAAAAGGTAGCGTAGTAGGCGATGACAGTACTGTATTGATAGATGGTCAGTCAAGCACAATTGTTGGTCCGATTGTATCTGCTAATATATCTGGTACACTTATTAAAGCGACAACTATTGAAAATCACACAAGTGACGATTTAACAGTAAATGTTGATGGATTTATTAATATTAACGCAGGTACAGATGATGCCGGACTAAGCAAGATACAAATGGATCAAGCTGGCATAAATTATATTGAGTTAACTACTCAACCAGTTACTCCAGGCAATCCTGCTGACGTGGCAAATATTGCAATTAATGCTACTAGTGCAGCAGGCGATGTTGTGATTGGTACTACATCAAGTTCGCGTAGCCAAGCAGTAACAATACACAATGCAACAGTTAACGGTACTCTAGTAGGCAGCGCACAAGGCAATCATACAGGTGCATTAGCAGGCGATGTAACAGGTAGTGTGTTTGCAGATGACAGTGCTCTAATGGTAGACGCTACAAATTATGCAATGTTTAGTGATACATTAACATTAACACCATTGAATGCAGAACCTGCTAATCCAGTAAACGGTATGATAGCAGTAGCAGACGGAACAGGATGGGATCCTGCTTCAAACGCAAAGAACACATTAGTAGCATATCTAGGCGGTGCTTGGGTAACAGTTGCAGCAGCAGCATAATATAGGAAAATAAAATGAGTGAAAAAGAATATATTGTAAGTTTAAACAGAGGTGTAGATCACGTAGCATTTAATCAAGAAATGATTGCAACTACAGGAGCTGGAGCAATACCTGGACGCACTGTTAACGTTGCAGATCAACGTGCTACTAATACTCGTAACACACATTATAATTTAACAGACGACGAAGCAGAAGCACTGAAAAATGATTCAAGAGTTTATGGTGTTGATTTGCTGCCCGATTTAGATCCAGATACAGGTATCGGAGTTAGAGCCGAGCAAACTGGTCTGTTTACAAAAACCACACTGGACCGCGGCGAGTTTTTAAATTGGGGCATGCGTAGAATGAACGAAGCTACTAATCCCTATACTGGTGTCAACGTTACAGGCGGATATAATTACACACTAGACGGCACAGGTGTTGATGTTGTTATTGTAGATAGCGGCATACAAGCTGATCATCCAGAATTTCAAGATGCTGATGGAGTAAGCAGAGTACAAGAAATTGACTGGTTTGATGTAAGTGGTGTTTCTGGAACAATGCCGCCAGAACATTACACAGACTATGACGGACACGGCACACACGTTGCTGGCACACTGGCAGGCAAAACATATGGCTGGGCCAAAAACGCTAAAATTTATAGTATAAAATTAGCTGGCTTAGAAGGCCCAACAGATCCAAATAGCGGTATCACTGTTACTGCTATGGCTGACGTTATTATAGCGTGGCACAATGCTAAAGCAGTAGATCCTGCAACAGGTTATAAAAGACCAACAGTTGTTAATCACAGTTGGGGTTATTTAAGACGTTATGATACTGTTACTAACCTTACATACAGAGGCGATTTAAAAACAGGTACAGATATTGATACCACAGCAAAACGTTGGGCATTTGGATTGCCACCAACTACAAGCAATGGCAGATTTGCAACAAATTTAAGGCTAGCATCAGTTGATGCTGATGTGCAATTAATGATTGATGCCGGAATACATGTGTGTGTTGCAGCAGGAAACAGGAGTCATAAGATTGATGTTGCAGGCGGCGATGACTATGATAACTTTATGGCAGCAAATACTGGCTCAGTATCTTATCAAAGAGGTTCTAGTCCTTATGACGACGAAGCACATATAGTAGGCAACATTGATAGTGCAGAACACACAGGAGGATTAGAACAAAAATCAGCTAGTTCAGAGTGCGGTCCAGGTGTAAGTGTGTATGCTCCAGGCACAGATATTATGAGTGCAATGAGTACAACTAATAGATTTGGTGCTACCTTAGTTGACAACCCTTATCCAGCAGATGCTACATTCTTAATTAATAACATAGGCGGCACAAGTATGGCAAGTCCACAAGTTGCAGGATTACTAGCATTGTGGCTTCAATTAAATCCCAATGCAACGCCTGCACAAGGGTTGTCGTTTATTAACTCTACTGCTAAAACTGTACAACTATACGACACTGCAAGCGCAGTTGCTTATACTGACACACGTAGTTTGTTAGGTGGCGAAAATAGATTTGCATTTAACAAGTTCAATAGTAATGTTCAAATGAAATTAGGAAGATAAAATGGCAGTACAATTAATTAATATAGGCAATGTTGCAAACGATGGAACAGGTGATGATCTTCGTGAAGCAATGATCAAAATTAATTCAAACTTTGAAGAGTTAGACTTACGTGATGATGAACAAACGTCTGCTAGTAACTTAGGAGACACTGGAGAAGGCTTATTCTTCCGTAGAAGTTCATATGACTTAGAGTTTAAAAAAATTAGTGCTGGTTCAAATGTAACATTGACTGCTGATGATAATAAGATTGTGATAGCCGCAGACCGTGGTGTAAGTGATTTGACTATTACTGCTGACACAGGTGATGTTGTATTAGAGGATAGTGCAGCATTAACTATAACTGGTGGAGCAGACATTAGCACAGAGATTGTAGACGGTGTGCTTACTGTTGAGTATACAGGTATTACCGATTTGGTATCAGATTTATCTCCTCAATTAAGTGGTGATCTTGATGCACAGGCAAATAATCTATTAAATGTAGGCACTATTACTAGTTCCGGAATTAATGGTCCTTTAACAGGGAACGTAACAGGTAATGTTGTAGGAAACGTAACAGGTAATGTTGTAGGAAACGTGACAGGCCTGGTCCACAACATTGATATACGTAACATTCTCGGAGACAACGTGGCAGACTTTGGTCAAATGTTTCCTACTGTGTCTAATATATTAGAATATTTAATAGTTAATACTGATGTAGACGGCGGGTCTATACTTACACCTAATACTACAACACTTGATCTCGGCACAATTGCTGTATAACATATTTCCGATAAATACGTTGTATAAGGAATCTATTTAATGTTAAAATTATGGAATGTTGCAACTGGAAATCGTCTTAGAACACTAATCGAAAGAACTCAGGTTAATATTCCGTTGCCATTAGCAAATGGTATTACTGCTGACGTAGAATTAATTAGTGGCAAAATTCCCACAGGGTCAAGACTAGAAAATAATATAATAGTAGGCACAGTATATGAAGTTGCATATGATACAACATTTAATGCTGTGTTCCGAGCAACAACCGACGAAGGTTTTCAAGACTGTACTATTGAGTTTGTAGTTACTGGTCCAGATAGTCCTACATGGCAAACTAACGAAGGACTATTGCCAATTGGTTCAAACAATAGCTTGTTTATCCTCGATAACGAAATTGTCGATTATCAGTTAGTAGCAACTGATTCTGATTTAAGTGCAGGCGATGAACTTTCATATTTTATTGCTGATGGCGATGGCACACTTCCGGTAGGTATTACACTATCAGATGACGGAAGGCTGCAAGGCACTACTGAGCCATTGCTCAGTTTAGATAAACGAAATATTGGAGGAGGTTATGATAGTGCTCCATTCTCTGGCGTTCCGATAGACTATTCAGTAACCAGCTCAAACGGTTACGGTAGTTTTTATTATGACACTGTTGATTTTGATTATAACGAACCTACTGCAAATCTAAGAAAATTAAATAGATACTATCCGTTTGCTGTTACAGTTACAGACGGCGAAAACTTTGTAAGACGTGAATTTAAAATTTATCTAGTCGGCGATGACTATTTAAAAGCAGACAATACCATTATGCAAGCAAGCACAGGTGTATTTACTGCTGATAACACAAATGTAAGAACTCCTGTATGGATCACACCTACGGACTTAGGATTTAAACGAGCAAATAATTATACAACAATATATTTAGAAATTGTAGATAACTGGACATTAGAAGGTGTTGTGGTTTACACACTCGAAGATGTAAATGATGATGGCACTCCAAGTGAATTGCCTCCAGGAATGGAATTAGACAGTCAAACTGGCGAAGTTATCGGACGCATTCCTTATCAGCCTGCTATTACACAAAATTATAGATTTACTGTGAGAGCAACTAGAATAACTACAGACTTAGAAACAGTTACAATATTTGCAAACTTTTACGAAGATGTATTATTAGGCAATAATAGTTTTAAAATTAATAAAATTGATTTAACTGGCGACATAGACGGCACCAATGACCTATTTGAATTAGTTGGTAAAAAGATTCTGTTAGGTAAAAGACAATATACAGTTACTAACGTTGATGCTAGAAATACAGATTATGATATCATATTTGTTGACGAAACACTTGCTCCTAGTATTAATTTACAATTAAGTCAAACTGCAACAGTTGGGCAAGATCATATTTTTATTAGTAGATTAACAGAAGCAGCTAAAACAAAATATACTAATAGAACATTAAGATTTAGTAATACAGAAACATATACTCTTAATACATTTACTCCTTACATAGAGTGGCAAGTTACTCAGACTACAGCCAATGATCCATTTTTGCCAGCATATTCTCCACGAGTGATAGAAGTAAACGAAAATTATTTTATAGGCGATTATGTTATCAATACTATCGAGACAGGTGGCGACGGAAAAATATACCAATGTACAGTATCGCACAGTACAGCTTCACAAAAAGACGAATTCGGTGACGACATATTAGTTGAGGGTATTGTACAATTAGATTTCATAAGTGCAAACTGGCAAGAAGTTGCAGAAACACTAGAAGATCTTAGTTTAGCTGATAGAATTACTGCAACAGAGCAAGCACTAGAAGCAGAATATAATGACACAGCATATATTACAGTAATCGACGATTTAAATTGGCGTATTAGAGTGCCTAGTACATCGTATTCGAGAATAAGATCAAATATACAAGACTTTTTTGCAGGTTCAGACAGTAGTGATATAGTTGCAACTCTTATAAGAGATAACGAAGATAAAATAACTTTAGATAAAAATCTAATTTCACAATTGAATAATGGCAGAAATATAGGTATTTCATTATTTGCTAAAGATAGTTTCTTTAAGAATTTAATTGTTGCATCTAATGATGAAATAGATATACCTAGTACTGTCAAAACATTTGAAGTGCGTGTAATTGGCGAAATTGATAGTAATATCAATTGGATTACGCCTGCTGATTTAGGAAATATCAATGCTAACTTTACAAGTACTTTGAAATTAATAGCAGAAACAACAGTGCCAGACACTGCTATGATTTATACTTTAAAGTCAGGAAAACTGCCATTTGGTCTAACACTTAACTACGACGGTGAAATAATTGGTACACCAAGACAGTTTGGCACTGTTGACAATCCTGGATTAACCACGTTTGAAAATTTAGCAGTTACTTGGGACGGTAGTTTACCAGGTGATACTACATTTGACCGAAGCTATAAATTTACAGTTGAAGCAAGAGATCGATTTAACTATACAGCAATTGAACGTGAATTTTCGTTAAATGTTGTAGATTTAAATAGAACGAAATATACTGATATTTACATGCGTCCGATGCTACCAACAGATCAAAAAACTTACTATAAAAACTTTATTAGTAACCCTGAAGTGTTTACTCCTAATAAAATTTATCGACCGAGCGATACTACGTTCGGCATACAGAAAAATTTAGATATGCTTGTTTATGCAGGCGTAGAAGCAGCTTCTATTGATAAATTTATTGCTGCGGCAGCTAAAGGTCACAAGCGTAAAAAATATATACTTGGCGACATTAAAAGTGCTGTAGCAAAGGAAAGTGCAACTTCAGATACAATATACGAAGTGGTATATATAGAAGTTAAAGATCCTGCAAACTCGACTGTTGCTAACACAAAGACGGCTGAAAGTTTTAAAATAAAAAACAAAGAAAAAATTACTGTAGATAGTATACAATATGCAGTAGTAGACGATGCAACTAGATTTAATGCAGGGTATAATCAATTAGCAATCGGTACTAGATCAACTGTAAGATTTGTATTTGGTCAAACTGACGAAATAATAATCGACACTCGTGCGCCTGCTGAAGAAGAACTTAATGTTGACGATGCAGATTTTGAAATTACAGTGCGTGATGGCGGAACAGTAACAATTGAACTGCAAAAAGGAGAAAGCGAACCTTATCGCTTTAGACCTAAAACCAACACTATTAAAACAGATTCTAATGCTGTCAATGTTAGCCAATCAAACGATTCTGTTAGATACATAAGTAGTATAGATAATATGAGAGCAAATATTAAAACTATTGGCGAAGAAGAAAGAAACTATCTTCCATTATGGATGCGTACTGCACAAACAGGATTTGAAGAATTAGACTACATAACTGCTATACCTATTTGTTATTGCAAACCTGGCGAAGCAGCAAGTATAATCAATAACATTAAAAACTATGGTTTTGATCCTAAAATAATCAACTACGATATAGACAGATATATTGTCAAACAAACAGAAAACAGCGATGTTGAGAAATTTGTACTGTTCGCAAATTACCAATTCAATGTGTAACATCGATAAATATACAAAAGAGGAATTAACATGCCAAGCAATATTATAAGTGGAACAATTGATGGAGCATATCCAGTAGCAGGTGTCGATAACGACACTCAAGGATTTCGCGACAACTTCACAATTATTAAAACAGGATTAGCAACAGCAACTAGTGAAATAACTGCTCTCCAAGCTAATACTGCTAAACTAAACGAATCGAATGATTTTTTAGGTAGTGATGTTACAAATGCTAATTTTTCACTAAACACTGAAAAGTATCATAACATCGGTGCTGCTACTAGTGGAATGAATATTAGTTTTTTAAACGGACACTACCAAAGCATGAATATTAATTTATCTGAAGGCGACAGCACTATTAACTTTGCACTTTCAGATTGGCCTGAAAGAGATCATGTTGCTAAAATGACTGTTCAGATGTTAGGCAATGACACTGCTAAAACTGTAACGTTTACGGTCGATGGCGGCGGAATAATTAAATATAGTGCAGATTATCCTAGAGTAGGCGGCGTTGCAACTGCTACTGTAGACAGTAGTACTAATCCTATAATCATTGATTTTTGGACATACAATCAAGGAACAACTGTATATGCAGAATACAGAGGACAATACACCTAATGATTAATCCGTTGGTTGATAGTTTAGCAGATCTTACTATAAACGAATTAGAAGAAAAAATAGTTGTACTCCAACGCAGATACTTTATGACTGCAAATCCTGGAGTACAACATCAAATCTCAAACTTCTTAGAAATCTACAAACAAGAAGTACAAACACGCCGTGCCGTCGAATACGAACGTCAGAAAAATCAAGAAAATGGCGAATCAGGACTTGACGATTTAATTAATGTAAGTTAAAATAAGTGTATGCTTATGAAAACTGACAAACTTGGTATTCCACGATTTACAAACAAAGACTTAGTCGATATGATCTATAGTGGTCATGCGGATAAGGTGCATGTAGTGTTGTGTGATGCTGACGACGATGTAGACAAGTTCAATGCTGCGATGGAAGAACAAGGCTTTGACAAACTACAGAAATATATTCCCCTAGATGTAGATCAAAAGACTTTTGACGGTGTATGTCAAGGTGAATGGTTTATGCCTGATGAATACAAAACACTAAACGTACACAACTACGTTCTTACAAAATGTACTACACAAGACGAAACAGCAAGGTCCGCTGAAGAACTTGCAGAGTTTGAAGGTAGAGGAATGATGAACTTGTTACGTTATATGATCTATCTTGTAGACTTTATGCGTGAGAATGATATTGTATGGGGCGTAGGACGCGGATCAAGTGTAGCAAGTTATGTGTTGTATTTGATAGGTGTACATCGTATTAATTCAATCCAGTTTGACCTGGATTGGAGAGAGTTCTTGAGATAAGTAAGTATATAATTAAAGGAGAAAGATATGTCAAAAGTATCAGCAGCTAAAAAACAGCACAGAAGTATGCGAGGCAAACAAGTAGACATGGATCTGCTTAGAAAACGCAATGAACTAACACCTGCGGTTGGTAATGCTCGAGTAAATGCTCGCGGCGACGAACTAGGCCCAGGTGGTCAAATTATTAAAAAACGTGAAGAAGTTGTGGCAGAGCATTATGCACAAGCAGGATCAGTACAAGATTCTAGCGGCAGAGCTCGATCTAATAAACCACAAGAAGATATTCCATCTGCGGCGAAAACCCCTACAAAAAAAGCTGCAACCAGTACTAAAAAAGATGAAGCTGTCATTGACGCTCCATTAACAGCAGCAGAACAAGAGATGCTTGATGAAGCTGATGCATGGGTAGAAGACGAAAACGGCAACTTTGTACCTAAAGGTGAATAATGGCTATAAATCTTAATGCAATCGAAGGCAGTCTACGTGCTATCGGAAACAGAGTACTTGTGACTGATATGTATTTTGGCGAACAAAAGACTGCGGGCGGACTTATCATCAAGGACGACGACGGCACGACTCGGGGCATCTATCCTCGGTGGGCTAGAGTATATGATAAAGGTCCAGACAACAAAGACGAGTATGCAGCAGGTGACTGGATTCTTATAGAACACGGACGTTGGACACGCAGTATGCTAGTCGACGACGGAACAGGCGAAAAAGAATATCGTATGGTAGAAAGCGAGAGTATTCTAGCAGTATCAAACGAGAAACCAGAAGGCGTTCAAATCGGCGGAGAGTACGGTGACGGCGAACATGCAACAATTGACCCATCAGCATTCATGTAAGAGGAACAAATGAATCCATTTAAAGATATTGACACGTTTCAAAAAGCGTGTGACCAAGAGCCTAGTGACGCAAACTACAAGATGTACTTGTCGCTTATTGACGAAGAAGTAAGCGAGCTTGTAGAAGCGGTAGCAGCAGATGACAAGGTAGAACAACTTGATGCACTAGTAGATATCCTAGTTGTTACTATGGGTGCTATCAGAGCAGGCGGATTTGACGGAGAAGGCGCATGGGAAGAAGTAATGGACACAAACTTTGCAAAGATTGATCCAGAGACTGGCAAAGTGCGCAAGAGAGAAGACGGGAAAGTATTGAAACCGTCAAATTGGAAAGCGCCTGAACTAGACAAATTTGTAAAAGCATAATATGAAACTGTGGGTATTTGGAGATAGTTATAGTATCGGGTCTTCTTTTAGACACGAGAATATATGGCATTATGAAAAAAATTGGTTAGACCTTGTTGCAGAAAGTTTAAATATTGACCAAGACAACATTGAAAACTTTTCGCAATTTGGCGTAGCAAATGATTACATTTTTAAAAAATTAATAGAGAACTGTAATAATTTTTCAAAAAATGACTATGTTATTATACAGCCGACAAGTCCTAATAGAAAATGGTTTTTTCCAGATGATCCTGCACTAAGCAACTTTAGCAACATGAAATCTGGCGCACATCCAAAAGAACACGAATTAGCTTTAAAACAATATGTCACACACTTACAGAATAATCAGTTAGACGATATACAATATACTGCATATGTTTATGCTATACAATATTTGATAATTTCAAGACCTGGTGTAAAGTTTTTAGTAGTTCCTGGGTTTGCTGATTATCCAGGGGTGTATGGAAATTTAACAGAGCATGTGTGTGATGCAGAATTTGCTTCTGCCGAAACGTTGGTTAAATTTTATAGAAAAACAGGGTTTGACCCTAGATTAAATCATATGACTATAGATAATCATTATGTATTGGCTAAAAAAGTTGTTGATAGTTTTAATTCGTCACAACCGATTGACTTGACTAACGACTTTCGAAGCAAAATTTATAACGAAAAAAATATCTAAATTAACACTTGACTCCTTAGCATTTGTACGTTATAATATGTATAAAGCTAAGGAGTTTTCATGAAAATTACACCACAAACAGCAGGCTTAGGTACAACAGGACTTACAGGCATTGCACTAATGACACTACACATTACAGGATACCTAACTGGATGGGCTTGGCCTATTCTTTATATATTCCTTATCATCTCGGGCATTGGACAAGAAAATAGGAAGGGCTAATTATGGCTACTCACGGAATGATTGACTTAGAAACACTGGATACAAAACCCAGTTGTACTGTACTAAGTTTAGGAGCAATCAAATTTAATCCATTTGACGATAGTGAGCCACACAGTGAACTCTATCTTAAAGTTAGTGTAGACGATCAGGATCGCTTAGGACGTACCACAAGCGATGATACTATTGCATGGTGGGCTAAACAAGATCCTAAAGCAATGGAAGAAGCATTTGATCAGACTGGTGCTGTGACTGTAGAAGAAGCACTGCGTCAAGTAAGCAAATGGAGCGTAGGTGTTGATACTATCTGGGGACAAGGCTATGGCTTTGACTTGACTATTATGGAAGATATGTATCGTATGCTAGGTGTTCCCATTCCTTGGCAGTTTTGGCAAATCAAAGATGCTCGTACACTTTTCGGATGCTGTAAAGTCGATCCACGCAAAGTTCTGCAACAGACTGACTTGCACAACGCACTAGCAGACGCTTACTTCCAAGCAAAGGGTGTGCAGTTTGCATACAAAGAACTAGGAGTTCAACGCTAATGCCATTAAACAAATTACAAGAGCTTATGGTTATTACTATGGAAGAGTGCGGCGAACTTGCACAACGCTGTAGTAAAATTATTCGCAAGTTTGATACAATTGAACAAGCACTAGAAGACAACGAAATTGCAATCAACAATCGCACCAAACTGCTAGAAGAAGTGGGCGATGTACAATGTTTGATTGATCTAATGATCGAGTGTGGCTTGTTGACAAAAGAAGAAATTGATGCTAGAATAGCTACTAAACGTGATAAACTAAAGATATGGAGTAAGTTGGTCGAATGAGTAAAGTTAAAAAGTTTAAGAATAAAATTGACAACTTCTTTGGATGGGTTAAAGTTACTGAGCTAGTTGAATTAGAAGATATTGATGTAAGTGAAGATCCGGTACGTCCGGAACTTGATTTAGAATGGCGTACTAACTATGGAAGAAAAATATACGGGCTAAAGTATCAAGATGAAATTGAAGGAATTATTTGTATTGCTTACACAAATGACATACCTTGCAGTACTAAAGAACTAGATCTTATGAGTCAAAACGCATATTTTAAAGAAGATGCAGATACAGCAGTTGCTTATACTGTATGGAGTCGCAAGCGCGGCGCAGGAAAAGAACTTATTGGCAAGGTAGGCGAACTAATGAGAAAATCAGACAGTATAAAAACGCTAGTAACATTAAGTCCGCTAACTCCTATGGCTACACATTTTCACATACGCAATGGTGCAAAACAAATTGCTATTAACAGTACAACACAAAACTTTAAGTACGACTTAACAGAAGGATAAACTAATGAAAGAATTATGGGTAGAAAAGTATCGTCCTAAAAGTGTAGATGGGTACGTGTTTCGTGACGAATCGCAGCGTGAACAAATCAAAGGTTGGATTGACAGTGGTAGTATTCCGCATATTTTGTTGAGTGGTAGTGCAGGGCTAGGTAAAACAACTATTGCTAAGATTCTTATCAATCAACTTGATGTGCAAGACACTGACGTTATGATTGCTAACGGATCTAAAGAAGCACGTAAGATTGAATGGGTTGACAAACTTATTACATTCTGTCAGACTATGCCGTTTGGTGACTTTAAGGTTGTGCTTATTGACGAAGCAGACTACATGAACATCAACAGTGTGCAGCCTGCACTACGTAACTTGATGGAAGACTACAGTCACAGTGTGCGCTTTATCCTAACCTGTAACTATCCTAACAAGATTATGCCAGCTATCCACAGTCGCTGTCAGCACATGCACATTGCTAAGATTGATCAGGTAGAGTTTACAGCACGTATGGCAGAGATCCTGCTTACAGAGAGCGTACAGTTTGAACTAGACACCTTAGATACGTATGTCAAGGCTTACTATCCAGACTTGCGTAAATGTATCAACACTGTGCAATTGGAGTCGCAAACAGGTACACTGATTACTAAGAACGCAGATGCGTCAACAAGTGACTATAAACTTGAGATGGTGGACTTGTTTAAAGCAGGTAAAATTACAGAAGCACGTAAACTTATTTGTAGCCAAGTATTGCCAGAAGAGATGGATGAAATCTATCGTTGGCTGTATGACAACATCGAGCTGTTCGGAAACGAAGAACAACAGGACAGCGCAGTGCTAACTATTAAACAAGGGTTAGTAGATCATGCATTAGTTGCAGATCCAGAAATTAACTTAGCCGCAACATTAATTAGATTAGCGAGGTTATAATGACATACTTAGTAACTGACAACTGTGTACAATGCAAACATACAACATGCATCTCAGTTTGTCCAGTTGATTGTTTTTACGAAGCAGATAATTTTTTAGCAATTAATCCAGACGAATGTATCGACTGTGGTGTTTGTGAACCAGAGTGTCCAGTGAGTGCCATTGTATTAGATAGTGCTCTTGAGTTTGATGAACGAGAAAAATGGGATGCTATTAATAGAGAAGTTTCTGAATGGGGCGTAAATATTACAGAAGAAAAAGACCCTATGACAGATCATGAAGCATTTGATGGCGTACCTAATAAATATGAGGAATTTGGAATTATTCCAGTAAAGGTAATAGAATGATTAAAGCAATATTAGCATGTGACGAGAACGGCGGAGTAGGCAACAAAGGCACACTTCCGTGGCCGCACGTCAAACGTGACTTTCAATGGTTCAAAGACAACACTGTAGGTCATGTAGTGGTAATGGGCAGTGCAACATATCTCGATCCGGACATGCCAAAGCCTATGCCTAAACGCAAGAACGTTGTTGTAACCAGCAAGCCTGAAAACTGTCCGCTTGCAGATGATTTCGTCAACGGTGATATTATTGAAGGTGTGCGCAGCGTTGAAGCTAAGTACAGTGGATTGATTACTTGGGTAATCGGTGGTCCTAATGTTATTGAACAGACACTGGGCGTTATTGACGAGTTTTATATTAGTCGTATTCCAGGCACATACGAGTGTGATGCACACTTGCCTATTAGAAAAATTGAAAGTTTGTTTGAAAAAACTTGGTCAGAAGCACACGACGATGTAACTTTTGAAATTTGGAAGAAAAGGAAAGCAGATTGAAACAGTATTTAGACGCATTACATCATATTTTACTACATGGCAAAGATCGTGACGACAGAACAGGTGTAGGCACACGCGGTGTATTCGGACATCAAATGCGTTTTGATTTGCGCAACGAATTTCCTGCTGTTACTACAAAGAAGCTTGCTTGGAAGAGTGTAGTAAGTGAACTGCTATGGTTCTTGGAAGGTTCAAGTGACGAACGTAGGCTAGCTGAGATACATTACGGTAAGCCACGTGAAGAACTAGTGGGCAAAAACACCATATGGACTGCTAATGCCAACAAACAAGCAAAAGACCTAGGCTATGTTAACACAGATACAGTAAAGGACCTAGGACCTGTGTACGGGCATCAATGGCGAACCTGGGATGCTGCACTTGGATTTGTAGATCAAATTGCAGAAGTACTGGAAAATATGTACTATGACCCCAATAGTAGACGTCATATTGTAAGTGCTTGGAATGCTGACAGAGTAAATGTAATGGCATTGCCTCCTTGTCATACTATGTTTCAGTTTCATATTCAAGACGGTGAACTAAGTTGTCAATTGTATCAGCGCAGCGCTGATATGTTCTTGGGTGTACCTTTTAACATAGCCAGCTACAGTCTTCTCACACATATGTTTGCACAACTTCTTGGGTTGAAGGTCGGTGACTTTGTTTGGACTGGTGGCGATTGTCACATCTACCAAAATCACTTTGAACAAGTAAAGCAGCAGATTATAAGAACACCAGTTGCTGGTCCTACACTAGAAATGCCTGCGTTTACTAATTTAGACGAGCTTGTAAAGACTGTGCCTGCACAATATAAACTGAATAATTACGATCCTATGGATAGTATTAAAGCACCGATGGCGGTATAAATGTTTAATCTTTTTAAAAAAACTCCTGAAATTAATTTCGAGTGTGATAATTGGGCTGTAAGAAAATATGCACCTATTACACCTGCTTCTAATTTTCTACCAACACGTTTTAAAAATTTACCAGCGTTTGTTGATAAACAAACTCATATGATTGATAGTATAAAAACTGTAAAAGCATGCCCAGGTATTAAAGATTATCTTTCATTAGGTTATGTGATACCTGCATGGTGTGACATGGAGTTTACTCCGCAAGGAGACAATATCTTTGGTAGATATAGTGATCCAACATATAATAATGCAATACATTCTAAAGAACAAATTGGAGATTTTCTTGAAAAGAAATATCGTGTAAGAACTCCTTTAAAATTAGACAATCCATGGAGAACTTGGTCTAAAAAAGGATGGAGTATTTTGTATCTTCCGATGTTTTATCATGAGGATGTAAATTTTGAAGCGATGCCAGGTATTATTGATCATGATCTCGGCGGACTTCATTCTCCTATTAATGTAATGCTCAAAGAAAACAAGTATACATTTATTAAACAAGGCGATCCTCTGGTACAAATGATTCCTATTAAAAGAGATCCGGTACTTCTTAGAACAGGCAATGCAAGTGAATTAGCATGGATACGAAATAATGCAATTACAGCTATGCACAAAATGACATTTAAAGGCTGGACCAAATATGTTAAAGAAAAGAAAACTTATAAAATTAAGCACCAAGACATAGATTTACCAGAATGATGGGACATGGTTACTACGGCAGTAAGCTAAACGACCAAGAGCGACATGAAGAAAAGTTTGCTTGGTTGCCTGTTTACAGTAGTTTTAGCAAAAAACGTATATGGTTAACAAAATACCATATTGTGCATATACTATATGATCAAAACGGACGTCCCCCTATCAAAGGGTGGAGTTGGCCTCTAATATACACAAAACACGAATACCTATTAATGTTGTTAAAATGAATGAAGACATACTTGCAGATTGGAAAATCAATCGATTCATTATAGCAGACAGTGTGCTTCACGAAGACCCTGGACACTTAATAATTCTAACAGACTACAAGTTTTGGGGTGCTGAAGAAACTGTCGATAAACTATTAGCATGGTGCTCTAAGAATAAATGCAAGATGCAGGGCATGACTTTAATCTTACCTACAGACAAATTATTAACAATGTTTATATTGGAATGGTCAAAATGAAACCTAAGTTTATTGAAGCATACATGGACGTTGCAGAACGTTTTGCACAACTAAGTTCAGCACAGCGTCTACAAGTGGGCGCTATTGTTGTTAAGGATGATCGTATTATATCTATTGGATATAACGGCATGCCCGCAGGATGGGACAACTGTTGCGAAGAATGGAATGGTGAGGACGATTGGGGCAATACTATTCTAAAGTCTAAACCAGAAGTACTACATGCCGAGTCTAACGCAATTGCTAAACTAGCAAAAAGTCCCGAAAGCGGAGAGGGTGCAACAATGTTTGTTACACACCAGCCTTGTATTGACTGTGCTAAACTAATATATCAAAGTGGAATAGCCACTGTGTACTACAAAAATGAATATCGTAGCACACAGGGCATTGATTTTTTGAACAAGTCAGATGTTGAAGTTATTCATCACCATAAACTTGAAGGACAGCCTTAACTGCTGCGTGTCTTTCGATATCTCCTTGCGCAAAGTGGACTATGTCCAAACATGATTGATTGCCGTTTTCTAATCGATTAGTAAAATCAATTAAGCCATTATCTTTTAATCTATCTGCTTGATTGAGATCGCCTGTTACTGCCATCATAGACTCTTCGCCTAGACGTGTTAACAACATCTTCATCTGGTTTGGTGTTGCGTTCTGCATTTCGTCTGCTAAAATAAACGAACGCTTGAAAGTTCTACCACGCATATATGCTAATGGTGATATTTCAATGATGCCTTCCTGAATCATTCCAGTGATCTCAGCTGCACTAAAATACTCTTTTAGTACGTCAAAGATAGGTCTTGTCCATGGTGCCATTTTTTCTTCTAGCGTACCTGGTAAGAATCCTAAATCTTCGTCAACCGAAACAGCCGGGCGTGTAACAATAATCTTGTCAACAGCACCTTCTTTAAACATTTTGACAGCTACTTGCACAGCCAATAGAGTTTTGCCAGTTCCTGCTGGACCGATGCCAAAGACTATGTCTTTCGTTTGATCGAGCAGTGATAACACGTAGCTTTCTTGATTTCTATTTCTTGGAAGTATTTCAACCTGTTTTTTAGGCTTTTGGAATGGTTTAATATCGACTACATTGTTGTAGCCTTTGTTTGAATTGCGCTTTTCAGCAGCTTTTCTCTTAGCACCCATTAAGTGTCCTCCTTGGTGGGATAATTTAGCAAGGACTTTATTTTCCAGTACGGAAAATATCTTCCCTACACAATTACTTATCATCGAGATGCCAGAATAAAAATATAACTTAACTCCTAAACTGCGATAAATAAGTATAGTAAAGAGACTGGACTTTAAATATGCATGACGTTTTAGATATTATTAAAAATGTAGAATCTATCTATGATTCGAATACTTCCTTCAATGTACTAAAGGACTTTGAACGGGTGTTGGATGAGTTGGATATCTATGTTTACAAAAACTGGAAAGATGGCGAAATAGCCGAAGGTCCAAAAATTGAAAGACATTGGGTTACTTGTAGTTTCTTTTGGGATGCTGAGAACATGCCGGATCCAATGGGTGGAAAACGTCTATTAGATTATGACTGTAAAGTAAAATACAAGAAAAGTCATATTGTTGAACCGCGCAAAATTGAAAAACAAGATGATATTCGTCCAGGTACTAAAAAAGGCAAACTAGATAGACGTCCAATTTGGATTGTTGAAATTCAGATGCCTAAAAAACTAATTGCAGATATTTACACAGGTTATATCGAAGCAGCATTTATTGATCCTACACAATCACCTGAGCCCACACCAGAAGCGCAACCTGCAGATGTTGCAGCAGATCCAGCAGCGGAGGCAGGAATATAATGAGCTTGCAACAATACGACTTAAAAGACCTAGTAGACGACATTTTAGAAATAGACGGCTACAAAAGTAAAATGGGCGCTGACAAGGACATTGTTACTGTTGCATTTGCTACTAAGACCAAAGAAAGTGCCGATGATTTAGCAAGTTTCATGGAACGCGGATACACATTTGTACTTGACGCTGACGCTACTAGTGGCGAACAAGCAGATGGCACATATAAAGTGTTTGTTGAAATTGAAAGAGACGATGCTGTTGGTGAGCAAATTATGGAACTGGCTAATGGTTTGGAAAATCTAACTGGAATGGGAGATATTAAATTTCGCTACTACAAAGAGTTCCGCAGTAAGCCTTTAACACTTGAAGAACTTGAAGAAACAATTCCACTTGAAGCAGACCTATACGGTGTGGATAGTGACATTCGCGGCGACTTGTCAGAGTCTCTAAACAACTATACAAATTTCTTTAACAAGAGCATGGTTGAAAACGTAACCATGTGGGGAGACATGCTCACTATTAAAAAAGCATGGGCAGATCCAATTGCATTTAAATTTGTAGACTTTGGGCCTACACAAAAAACACTTGATTCTATTACTGAATCCTTTAATGCAAACGACTTTAGTGAAATTATTTTCCTTTCTAAGTACATTGGCGACTACAACATTACTAAATATGGCAGTAAGCTAACGTTTGAAAACGATGATCAAACTTTAGTACTTGAACGCATTATATTATAAGGATAGAAAATGGCAGCTGAAGATTTTGAATTTGAATTTACCGAAGAAATGGTAATTGAGATGCTTCGTGGTAACGAAGAAGCAGAAGACTGGTATGACGCAATGTGCGAAATCCTCCCTCTATGGGAAGTAGATACACCAGAGCGTGTGGCAATGTTTATTGCACAGTGCGGACACGAATCAAACAACTTTAAAGTACTAACTGAAAACCTAAACTACTCAGCTAAAGCACTTGATGCTCTGTTTGGTAAGTATTTTAAACGTGCTGGTAGAGATGCACAAGAATATCACAGACAGCCACGTAAAATTGCAAATGTAATCTATGCAGATAGAATGGACAACGGCGATACAGATAGTGGCGATGGATGGCGCTTTAGAGGCGGCGGCATACTACAGTTGACAGGCAGATACAACTACACTAAATTTGGTGAAGAAATGGAAATGTCGCCAGAAGAAGCTGTCGAATATGTACGCACTAAAAAAGGCGCACTTGATAGTGCTTGCTGGTTCTGGGATACAAACAATATCAACAAGTATGCAGATGCTTGTGATGTTAAAGGTGCTACAAAACGTATCAACGGTGGCTACATTGGCTTAGAGGATCGTGAAAAGCACTATGAGCATGCTATGCATGTACTAGGCGGTGACTTTGATCCGGCTGCTATTGTATATGAAACAGTGCGTGTAGGTTCAAGAGGACCAACTGTTGCAGCAGTACAAGAAGAATTGGAAATAGGTGCAGACGGTATCTTTGGTAAAGGCACAGAAGCACACGTAAAGGCTTGGCAGGAAGAAAACGGACTAACACCGGACGGTATTATGGGACCTGCAAGTCTAAAACTTATGTTTGAGGGCTAAATTATGAAACTGTCAGGAATACTTTTAATTGTTATTATGACTATGGGTGGTATAGGATACTGGTATTACACAGATACACAGAAGACTATTGCTGTACTTACAGAAAACAATGCTAAATTAGAAATGGCAGTAGCTACAAACGAAGAAACTATCAAGACAATGGCAGCAGATTTTGCAGCAGCTAACGAAGAACTCAAAAGAGTTAATAGTGAGTTTGCTGCCATTCGTCAACAGAACAATAGATTAGCAAGTAAACTTGCAGATTTTGACTTGGGGCTATTAGCAGCAAATAAGCCAGAGTCAATTGAACGTGCTGTTAATAGAGGTACAGCAAATGCAAGTAGATGTTTCGAGTTATTATCAAATGCTGCACTAACAGAGGAAGAGAAAAATGCAACTAACGGCGAATCTTTTAACAAAGAGTGTCCTTGGCTTTATGATAGTTTTAGGGCTCGCGGCTTGCTCAACGACCCCGCAAACAATACAAGTAACGTCGAAGCCAATTGATAAACCTGAACTAGTACTGCCAGATGTTGATCAAGTCAACATGCGCCGTATCGAGTGGATTGTTATTAACGAAGAAAATATGGATGAAAAACTTGCTCAACTAACAGCAGGCGGCGCTCCTCTGGCTATATTTGTATTAACAGCACAAGGTTATGAAAATCTTGGCTTAAACTTCTCAGACATTCGTGCGCTGGTACAACAGCAACAACAAATTATACTGGCTTACGACAACTACTACAAAGCGTCTACAAAAGCTCTAGAAGATGCAGAGCTACAACGCAAAGCCCAAGAAGAAGCGGCTGCTGTAGAAGCTGCTAAGAGCGGCATAGACCTAAATCCATTTAACTAAAGATAAATATTCATAGTAACGAGAGGGTTTACTATGGATATGATTTATCGCATGTTTGGCGATACGCTGTGGATCTACACAGCTATTGCTGGATCAGTGCTTGGGGCAGCATTTTTAGCGTGGTTTAGAAATACACACGCAGCACTTTATTTAATGTCAAAATTTGATGCACTACTAGATAGTTTAGTAGATCGTTTTGGTTGGGATTTCCTACAAGACGATCCGGAAGCATGGCGTAAAAGATATCCTAAAGTAACTAAAAAAGTAGACGAGTTAGAAGCTCGTATTAAAAAACTAGAGGGAAAATAATATGCCACGTAAAAAGCCAGACGAATTAAAAAGCAAAGCAGCAGCTCCAGCAGCAGCTCCAGCAGCAGCTCCAACAGCGGCACCTGCTCCAGCAGCAGCACCAGAAATTTCATACGAAAGACCTGCAGGCACAATGACTATTGATAGTGGTGCTATTGGCGGTGCTGATATGAACGGTGATGGACACATTTCAAAAGAAGAAATGGAAATGCACTTAGAGTTTAAACGTAAAGAACTTGAAGATGCAGATGCTATGCGTGATGCACAGCGTAGTATGACATGGTTTGCACTATTTGGACTACTATTGTATCCATTTGCAGTTGTAGGCGCAAGCTTTGCAGGACTTGGAGAAGCAGCAAAGGTATTAGGCAGCATGGCACCAACATATTTTGTTGCTGTTGCTGGTATTGTTGCAGCGTTCTTTGGTGCACAAGCATACAAAGGCAAAGGCAAGTAACTAATCACTACTAATAAACTATAATAGTCCATACGATAAGTAAATGTATGGACTATTACTCTATCTTGGGCGTTAATAGAAACGCCACACCAGAAGAAATAAAAAAAGCATACAAGAAAAAAAGTATGCAACATCACCCTGATCGTGGTGGGAATCAAGATGAGTTTATTAAAGTACAAAGTGCATACGAAGTACTGAGTAACAGTGACAAACGTGATGCATACGATCATCCACATAATCCATTTCAAAATCAACAGCAAAATCCATTTAGAGGGTCACCGTTTGAACATATGTTCAGTCAAGGATTTGGTCAACAGAGACAAACTCCTCGTAACAGAGATATTACTGTACAAGCAAAAATAGATTTAAAGGATGTTTTAACAGGAAAAAGTCTCATTATTCAGTATCAACTAAGCACAGGCAGATTAGAGACAGTTACAGTTGAAGTGCCAGCTGGCGCAAAGCACGGTGACACTGTACAATACGAAGGTCTAGGCGACGAAGGACATCCTAGATATCCTAGAGGAAATTTACAAGTCAGAATTTTTGTTACTAAACAAAAAAATTGGGACAGAGACAACGATAACTTAATTGTTAAAAAAGACGTAAATGTATTTGACTTATTGTTGGGTTGTGTTATAATAATTACAACGTTAGAGAATAAAAAACTAGAACTTAAGATCCCGCAAGGAACACAGATCGGTACTACATTTAGTATACCCGGATACGGTGTGCCTAATATGAGAAGCGGGAAACGTGGCAATTTATATGTCACAATTGATGCAAAGATACCAAAAATAACTGATAATTCAGTACTAAACAAAATACAAGATATCAAAAAGGAACTATAATATTATGGTAGAACCAAGCAAAGAGCTGCAATTAGTATTTGATAAAAGCATCAAGGATGCACAAAAGCTACAGCATGAGTATGTAACAATAGAACATTTGCTGTACGGAATGTTCTGTGAAGAAAATTTTGTAAATGTTATTACAATGTTTGGTGCTGATGTTGATTATATCAAAGCTAATCTTGAACATCATCTTAAAACGCAATGTGATGATATTAAAATAGATGAAACTAAATTTAAACCTAAAAAAACTGCAACTGTAGAACGTGTACTCAATCGTGCATTTACACAAACACTATTTGCCGGACGGACACACATTGAACTAACAGATGTTCTACTTTCTATTCTTTCTGAAAGAAAAAGTATTTCAGCTTACTATTTAGAAAAAGGAAAAGTAGATAAGCAAAAGTTTGCAGATTTCATCAATAACGAACTCCAAGAAGAGTTTGATACCGAAGAAGAAATGAGTGGCGAAGCTCGTAAAGCACTCCGTGCATTTACAACTAACTTAAACGATCAAGTTAAGCGCGGCAAAGTAGATCCTATTATTGGTCGCGGCGAAGAACTCGAACGCTTGGCACTTGCACTAGGTCGTCGTGCTAAAAACAACGTACTAATGGTAGGTGATCCAGGCGTAGGTAAAACTGCTATTGCAGAAGGTCTTGCTTATAACATCGAACAAGGAACTGTTCCTGAATTCTTAAAAGAGTATAAAGTATACAATCTAGATATTGGTGCTATGCTTGCTGGATCTAAGTATCGAGGAGACTTTGAAGAACGCTTTAAACTAGTACTGCAAGGACTTACAAAGCAAGGCAAAACCATTATGTTTGTCGATGAAGCGCACATGATGAGTGGCGCTGGAGCAAGTGGCAGTGGCGGATCAAATGATCTTGCTAACATGCTAAAGCCTGCACTTACTAAAGGTGATTTGAAAGTTGTTGCATCAACTACTTGGGAGGAATATCGCAAGTACTTTGAAAAGGATCGTGCTCTTATGCGTCGATTCCAGCGTGTAACAATCGGCGAGCCTAGTAAAGAAACCACTGTAGAAATCTTACAGGGTATTAAGAAATACTACGAAGACTATCACGCAACTACTATTACACAAGAAGCTATTAATGCTGCTGTAAAACTAAGTGTTAAATATCAAAGCGATAAAAAACTGCCTGATAAAGCTATTGACTTGATTGACGTAGCATGTAGTCGATTTAAAGTTAATAATGTTGTCGATGGCGAAAAAGTTGTCGGCGAAGAAGAAATCCAGTTTGAAATTGCAAAAATGTTAGACTTGCCTACAGAGCAAGTAGCAGAACGTGAAACAAGTAATCTTGCTAATCTTGAAGATAATATTAAGAAAGTTGTTTACGGTCAAGACGATGCTATTGAAAGCGTTGTAGACAAGATTCTTGTGAGTCAAGCAGGTCTCAAGCCAGATGATAAGCCAGTAGGTGCGTTTGTGTTCATGGGTCCAACTGGTACTGGTAAAACAGAAACAGCCAAAGCACTTGCCGAACAACTGGGTGTAAAACTTGTACGTATTGATATGAGTGAATATATGGAGAAACACAGTGTAAGCAAGCTAATTGGCTCACCTCCAGGCTACGTAGGTCACGAAGAAAACGCAGGTATCTTGATTACCAAGCTACAAGAGTCGCCTAACTGTGTATTGCTACTTGACGAGATTGAAAAAGCGCACCCAGATGTTTCACAAATCTTGTTGCAAGTAATGGACAATGGTAAGATCACGGGTTCAAACGGTAAAGAAGCAGATGCACGTAACTGTACATTGATTCTTACTACTAACTTAGGTGCAAAGGATGCTGAGAAAAATACAATTGGCTTTGGTGGAGATGATAACGAACATGTCTACGAAGACAAAGCTCTTAAGAAATTCTTTAGTCCAGAGTTCCGCAACAGACTTGATGGTGTGATTACATTTGCAAGTCTTGGCAAGCCTGTGATGATGAAGATTGTTGGAAAGTTCCTTGTTGAACTTAAAAACATGGTCAAAGACAAAGGCATTGACATTGTTGTTACAGACGAAGCACTTGATTATCTTGTAGACAAAGGGTTTGATCCTAAAATGGGTGCTCGTCCATTGCAGCGTGTAATTGATCAAGATATTAAACGCCCGCTATCAAAACAAATCTTGTTTGGTGAGTTAAAAACTGGTGGTAAAGTAACTGTTGATTTTAAAAGTAACAGTTTGGTATTAACTTGTGTTAACGAGAAAACAGTTGAAACACTCTGAATCAAGTAAGTTGTTCTATTCGGAATACCTTTATAAATTGGTATTCCGAAATGAACTTAACGGCATCTTTCGTTCAGAACTCCAAAAGAAAGAAAAATTAAGTTATGCAAGACAACATCTCGACAGATTAACTGAACAATACAGACAAAATCAGCCATTACTAAAACGGCAATTTCGATCAGATGTTGTAATTGATGTTAATGAATATCTTGATGCTATGACTGTTTATTCTAGTCTTAGAAAATTTGACGAATATAAATTAAGAATAGATCCGTATTGTTCAATTGCAGTGTTTAGTAATAATAAGAAATTTTTATTAGATATTGCACATAAGCTACGTACCTCAACTACTGAGTTCTGGGAACCTAATCCCAAGCACATAGATATTTTAAAATCTAAAACTAAAATACAAATTGTTGATCAGCCAACAGATTTACCAATAAAAGTTTGGTTTAATAGCACTCGTATTAATACTGATTTTGCAAATTGGTTACGAGCAAACAAAGATAAGTGTAAAATAGGTACAATTGCATTAGAAAGTTTGGAAAAATACGGCTATTTAAATGGTCTTTATATCTATTTGAGAGATGAAAAGATTTTAAATCTTGTAACATTACTTGCAGGCGCAAGTATCCGTAGTGTAGAGAAATTAGTATACTGTGGCGATATTGATAAATATTAGTACGGCAGCGAATAAGGTAAGCACAATGGAACACTTTGTAAGAATAGTAATGGAAAAACAAGAAGGCGCTCAGTTGTTAGACGAGAGTGTTTTCGCAGAACAAGAAATTTTTGAAACTGCACAAGGCGGCACAGTGTTTCAAATTCCTCTACAAAGAGAATTGTCAGAAGACGAAGCAAACGAGTATGCTGAGAAATTAGCAGACTATATGTTTGAGCAAGGCTACGAAGATTTTGATATTGAAATTAGTGCCGGCGATGCAGAAGTAGAAGAAGAAACATACGAAGGTGATGAGTTCTTTGAAAACTATGGTGTTATGTGGTTCAACGAAGATGACGAAATGGATGAAGCAGAGTACCAAGGTCGTAAAGTCAAACTTGGCAAACCAATGCGCGGCGATGTTAAAAAGTTCAAAGTATATGTAAAGGATCCTAAGACCAAAAACGTTAAGAAAGTTAACTTTGGCGATCCAGACAGTAAAATTAAAAAGTCTAATCCGGCACGTAGACGTTCTTTTAGAGCAAGACACAACTGTGACAATCCAGGACCGAGAACAAAGGCCCGTTATTGGTCATGTAGGAAGTGGTAATATGAGAATAGATGAATTTGCACAACCAACTGATGATCGTTTACCATTTGATGTAGTAGACGATATTGCTATCTTTATGCGTAATGATCCTATGTTCTATCGCAAGCAATTGTTTCCTGCTATTATGCGTATGAAAGATCGTGTTGACACAGGTAAAAAGTGTGTTGCAGAAGAATGTTTAGGCGAAGTATGCAGTCGTGCAATGGAATCATATTGCAAAAAGTTTGATCTTGGCAGTATGAAAAATGTATTCAAAGACGAAGACAAAGGTCTACTAATTAACAAAGTCTTTGGAGAAGAAATGACACAGATACGTAATGGAGCGTACTGATGTTATTAAGAGAATTATTTGAAGCACAGGCCCGTAAAATAGTAGCTGTAATGCCAGGAGGATTTCATCCTTTTCACCCTGGTCATAAAAGTTTATACGACTGGGCAGTAAAAACATTCGGAAAAGCAAACGTTTATGTTGCTGCAACTAATGACCAAGAAACACGACCCTTTCCTTTTGAAGTTAAAAAGAAACTTGCTGCAATGGCGGGCGTTCCTGAAAGTAACTTTATGCAAGTTCGATCACCTTTTAACAATAGAGAATACTCGCATTTGTTAGACGATGATACTGCATTGGTATTTGTTCGCAGTGAAAAAGACAAAAACGAAGAACCGTTACCTGATAGAATGAAGATTGATAGGAAAACTAAAAAGCCTACAAACGAGCCAAGATATCTAAGAAGCTACACAGGTAAAAATGTAAACACACACGACGAAATGGGCTATATGGCATACGGTCCTACTATCAACTTTGACTTTGGTGGTATGCAGATCAAAAGTGCAAGTGAACTAAGAGCCAGTTGGCCGGAAATGAGTGACGAAGATAAACTAAAAGCTGCCAAACTCATGTACGGCAATGGTGCAGAAGCAGCAGTACAACTACTTGACAAAGCACTCGGCGGATCTGTAGACGAAGGTGATGTAATACCTTTTAAAAAATCAAATCCTGCTAATCCAGATTTAGACAAAGATGCTCTTGATACTTGGAATAAAGAACGAAATCAAAAAATGGCACAAGATATGATAAGACTTGCTCCAGAAATAGTTGAGTATTATAAAGAACTAAAAGACCAAAACAAAGATACAGAAACAGCAATAGATATAATAGCCTATGATTTTGATATAGACCAGTATGATGTCAAGAGAATTTTACAAGCTGATAATGTAGACGAAGATGTATCGCCAGAAGATGAAAAAAAATTCCACAACGAACTTGACGATTTAGTACACAAATACTTTGGCGATTCACCTGATGAAGTGAAGATGAAAAAGAAGTATAGAAAGACTGTTGAAAAAGCACCTCCAGGTAGAGAGAAGCAAGTCAAAGCACTAAAGAAAAAGTTTGATGATCCTGGCGCACCATATGCAATTGCGTGGGCACAGCACAACAAGAAAAAGAGAAGCTAATATGTATAAAGCAGTAAACACAGATGATATATTTAGTGCAACAGACGGCAATCGAAAAGATTCTGCTGCTGTAGCTCCTGTCGAAACTGAGAAAGTTGCTCCAGTATCACAAAATGGTAATGCAAGCGAGGCTGAAAAAATTAGAGCAATGGGTGACAGACTTGCAAAGATCTGGGAAGAATAATGGATGAACTTGAGCGTATAAAGAAACTAGCTGGTGTAAACGAATTCAAAGGTTACACAGAGTATACGCTTGAGAACATAAGTCAGACTGCTGACGCTATAAAGAAAAAAGAAAAAGCGAACAACATCAAGCCCGGTGATAAAGAATGGTTTGAACTATGGTTTAGTAAACCGTATATGACAGGGCATACTTTTAGAGGACGCAAGTAATGGGTTTAAGAACTTGGTGGAAGAAAGTAACAAGAGAAGAGTATGAGCTAATCATAACTGTTCCCAGCGAAACAACTGTACATGCAGATGGCGCTCGTACTGAAAAAACAAAGCAACAATTCTATCAAGCAAAGAAAATAGCTAAAGCTACACCTAAGTATTTTCTTTTTTACGATTTAGACGGCAAGAAGAATGAAATAAAACTTCAAAAGCCTGCAGACTTTCACATAGTAAAGATTTGGTAATATGAGATTACGTGAGATAACAGAAGGCGTTGGACGCATTACCAAACAGAATCAAACTGTTGACGTAGGTCCTGACGAAGTTACGAAACAAGCTGCTAAGTTTGGCAATAAAGTAGACCGAGACGGACGTCCGCCTACACTAAGCAAACGTGTAAAAGGTAAATCGACTAATGTGTTGTTTAACCTAGGACTTGCTGAAGGTTACAAACTACAACTAGAGCGTGATAAAGAAATGCTGGTGTTAAACATTACTGACACTGCTACAGGCAAGCGTACTGAGGTACGTGGTAAGCCGGGTTATGAAACAGACTACGATCCTAACGACAGTTTGCACATACTATTAGACAAAGTAGGCAAGAGTGCTAACATTAGTGATCTAATGAACGGCGAAGTAGTTGGCATTAATCCTAACCACCCAGATGCTGATCGTGCAAAAGCAGCAACAGACAAAGCGTATAGTGAAAACTTTGCTGATGGTAAGAAAAAAGGCAAAAGCAGACCAGGGCGTGTAAAACGTTCAGGTGCAAGTTGCAATGGTAGTGTAACAGCACTACGCAAACGTGCTAAGAATGCAAGTGGTGAAAAGGCTAAAATGTATCATTGGTGTGCCAATATGAAGAGTGGTAGGAAGAAGAAATGAAGATCAACGAAATCACCGAAGAAGTTATACCAGTTAACAATACTGAACATGCTGTAGAACGTTTGAAAGTTGCTGCTGAACTTTGTAGTAAAATGGGCAACCAGCCTATTCTTTATAGAGCAATGCACGGAGGTGAATATCACGGCGGTGCTAAAAATAACCTAATACAAAAAATAACCAATCCTGCTAGAAAAGGTGTAATGGGGAATTTTAATCCTATACAGACAGCAGTGCTTAAAGGGCTGAACATTGCTAGTCCTGCACAAACAACTACAGTAGCACCTGCAAGCAACAGCAACTATTTTGGTACAAATCATATAATAATTCCAGGTAGCGACTTTACTGCTTATTGGAACCCAGACATCGACGACTTGGGTGGCTTCAAAGGATATGATCCACAATACGCTCAAGGTGCTGGACCTAGAGGCAGCACTATTAGTCGCAGAGATGAGCCAGAAGGTGAAGAATTACAAAAAATACTAAGTGGTTATCAAAAAGGTATTCCTAGTTATAGCCAACACAAAGGCGAAGTTATATTAGATACAGAGTTTTATTATATGTTAAACTTAGAATCGTTTTTGAGTAAGTTTGGCGGTAAGAAAGTCAAAGAATTAATAACAATAGATAATAGGAAAAGTTTTGCTGCTATCAAACAAGATCTATTGGTAGATAAGTTTAAAACATATCGTGATGTTGGATGGTATCTAGCAAATCCTGCTACAAATATGATGAAGTGGATTGCAAGTAAAGAAAAAGAAAGACAGTAATAATGTTTAGCAAAGAGTGTAAAAAGCATTTAGAAGAACAAAATGAAACCGGCTTACAGCATATGCGAGCTGCACTTTGGACTGCACTACGTTTACAATTACTTGTACCAATGCTTATAATACACAGTATTGCTCCTCGATTCTTTACACACAAAGGATCACAAGTGATACAAGACATATTAAATGAAAGATACGGAAAGAAATAATGGACATAGAGTATTACGTTAAAAAGTTAAAAGAACACGAAGCACGTAGAGCTAGTACTAACGAACGTAATGCATTTTGGAAACAGTATACCGAAAGGCAAAACTATGCACCAAAGTCAGTGGCAAGGTTTGAACACGGATAAGGACAACGCAAATGAAAATGAGTGATATAGTAAATGAAAATACATCAGGTGCAATGGCTGTAGCAGTAACTCCTGTAGGCGGCAAAAGTATGATGCAGAAACGTAATCCAGACGGTACTGCTAAAAATGCTGTTGACGGAGACATGCTAATGGCTGGCAAGAAAAAGAAGCCTAAGAACAAAAAGGCATAAATACACTATAATACGTATTGGAGCACCTCAATGAGAGATAAAGAAATTAGAGAAGGATTAGGCGACTTAGCACACGCTGCTGAAAAAGACCATGAAGTACAAATGGCTCGCGCTGATCTATATAAATTAGCAAAATATGCAATCAAACTACACGACATGCTAAAAGGCGTTAGTGAAGCTGAAGGCTTAGAAGGTTGGGTACAGAGTAAAATTACCAAATCAGCAGACATGATTGGCAGTGTATATCATCATATGGACTATGAAAACAGTCCTATGGGCGAAGTGACTGAGGCAAGAGATACACATTGTTCAGACAAGTGTTGTGGTGCAGATACTAAAGCAGAAGATTGCACATGTCCTCCAACTTGTAAGCACTGTAACTGTAATGCTGTTGCAGAAGGCAAAGTTCCTCCGCAGTTCAAAAAGAATGTGGAGAAGATGAAAAATAAGAAAAAAGACAAGAAAGATTACAAAGAATCACTACAAGACAAACTAGCAAATAAACTTTCTGAAGCAACACAAACTTGCAATGAATGTGGCAAAACTATGTTAACTGCTTCTGAGAAAAAAGAACTTGCAGAACTAGAAGAAGGCAAGCGTCATGGCAACAGCAAAATTTATAAAAAATGCTGGAAAGGCTGTCGCAAAGTTGCAGGCGTACCGCGTGGCGAGCCTGGCTCGTGCAAATGTGACTAAGGAATAACTAATGGATTTTAATGCACTACAACACAAATTATTTGCACTAGATCCTAGTGATCCGGCAGAAGATATGCGCAAGCTAGCTGAGAGTGCAGGCAGCGAAGCGCAGAAAAGTGCCGCGCCTGACGTAAACTACGTGCAGGAAAGTGTAGAAGTACAAGAAGGTTCATTAGAAATGGATCGTGATTATAGTGTAGCAGACTTTGCTGCACTAGCAGGTGTTACTCTAAACGAATCACAAAAGACAGGCAGTGCAGGTCAACTTAAAGGTAAAGACGCTATTAAGAAAAATCCTGCAGGAACTACTAAAAATCCAACTCGCGACAAATTAGTAGGCGAAGACTTTAAAGACGACTTTCAAACAGGCAGAGACAAGTATAACAGCTTAAATTTACTTAGACCAGAGAAAGATTCAACTAAAGATTCGTCAAAAAAAGATACTAAAGATAGTAAAACAGTAAAAAAGTCTTCTGCTCCCAGAGCATCGAAACAACAGTATTCAGCTTTTCTTAAAAAGCATACAGTTGCACTACAACAAATTGCAGCAGACCCTAAAAAGATACAACGTTTCGAAACTTGGTTAGACAAGTGGAACGAAGATATCGAAGAAGAAAACAAAGGCTTATACCACAACGTAAACGCTCGTAAAAAAGCTGGCACAAGTCGTTCGAAAAATCATCCCAAAGCGCCAACAGACAAGGCATGGAAAGATGCAGCAAAGACTGCAAAAACCGAAAGTGTCGAGTCGATTAAAGAAATGCTTTTGCGCAAATTAAATTCTAAAAAATAATTTCCATAACAGTGCAAAGTCAGATTGTTGATTGACTTTTATAATTAGTAGTATATACTAGTAACAATTACCTTGAGAAAAATATATAATGAAAATTTTATTAGTTTATCCTAACTTGCCTCTTATGATGTCGCCTAGTATTGCTATGGCAATTTTTAATGCTATCGGAAAGAAGAAAAACTGCGATGTTGAAATTTTTGAAACTACGCAGTATAGCGATGAATATGCTAACAAACATATACGGAGCACAGAAGTAGGCGCAAATAGGCCTAATAAAGAAGAAGAAATAAAGGATATGTTTTACATTAAGCCTACTAATGAAATCATTCCTGATTTTATTAACAAGGTAGAAACATTTAAACCTGATTTAATATTAATGAGTGTACAAGAAGACGTTTGGTATACAGCAAAAATTTTATTAGAAAGTATTAAAGATTTTGACATTCCTCATATTTTAGGAGGAATATTTCCTACTGCTGCACCTGATATAGTCATAAACAATCCAAATGTAAAGGCCATATGTTTACATGAAGGAGAAAGAGCATTATCAGATTGCATTGATGCATTGCAACAGGGTTCTACTATTGAAAACGTCAGAGGACTATGGGTCAAAACATCCGCCGGCACAATTAAAAAGAATCCGCCGCAGCCGTTGTGCGATATAACGGAAATTACACCAGATTTTTCTTGCTTTCAAGGACAACGATGGAATCGTCCTATGGGAGGCAAGTTATTCAAACGAGCAGTTAGTATGGAAACATATAGGGGCTGTCCATACAATTGTACATACTGTAACAGTCCATTTACACGAAACTTTTCTAAAATTAACAATAATGAAAATTATATGAGAAGAAAGCCTGCTTCTATTGTAGAGAGAGATTTATTATATTATAAAGAACTTTATGATCCAGATTTAATTATGTTTCAAGACGATAGTTTTTTAGCAAGGCCCAAACGAGAAATTTTTGATTTTTGTGAAATGTGGTCAAAGTATAAGATTCCGTTTTGGATGAATACTAGAATAGAAAACTGTACTCCGGATGTTTTAGAAGCACTAAAGGAAGCAGGCATCTACAGAATGACATTTGGTTTAGAAAGCGGCAATGAAGAATATAGAAAAAAATATCTAAAACGTAATGTTTCAAATGAAGTATATTATAAACATATGGAGTATATTAATGACAGTAATATTCCATATAGTTTAAACGTTATAATCGGCATGCCATTTGAAACAAGACAACTGGTTTTAGATACAGCAGAATTTGTGCATAACTCTAAAGGATATGATGGATTATCAGTAGTAATGCTACAACTGTATCACGGAACAGATTTAAGGAAAATAGCAATAGAATCGGGCTTTATGGATCCTAATCATATTAATGGCGATACAAAAAATGATATCGGAGGGTTTTTGGACAGTTGGCTTTTAAAAATGCCCCAGCCTTATTTACAACCTGATGATGTACAAAAGTTAATTAAAACATTTAGTCTTTACGCCTATTATGATAAATCAGTTTGGCCATTAATTGAAAAAGCAGAAACTGACGACAAACTTTACAACGAACTATTGGAAAATTATAAAAAAGAATTTTTTACAGATGTTCAAATTGGTGGTAAAGACAGAATAGAAAATATGTATTGTGCCAAACATGACTATAGTAGTACATACAATTTTCAAGAAATAAAATCTTGACATCTACCTAAATATACCATATAATAGTAACAACACTACAAACTCACAAGGAGAAAACTATGAGTGATCGTACCTATGGTGCTGAAGAAAAAGCAAAACTCGAGCGTCTTGTACAAGAAGGCGTGACTGTACTACAAGAAATTGAAGACTTACAAGGTGGTCTTAAAGACACTGTAAAAGCTGTAGCAGAAGAACTTGACATCAAGCCAGCACTGATCAACAAAGCAATTAAGATTGCACAAAAACGTGATTGGGAAAAGCATGCAGATGCATTTGACGATCTCGAAACACTTGTTGCTACAGTAGGTGTTGACAAGTGATCAGCCGTATAGGTGAATTTTTTAAGGAAAGCTATAGGACAAGTCCGGTGGCTTTCTATGCAGAAATGATAGAAGCAGTACTGCTAATCAGTGCAAGTGCTGTACTAACATTTACTATCTTAGATCCTGCAACAAAGATATTTGTTCCAATGTATCTTGTAGGTAGTCTTTTAGGTGTAGTTAGTGCTGTGATTAGACAAGCAGCATTTGTTATTGTATTGTGCAGTTGGTTTGTGATGATGAATACTATCGCTCTTTACCAATTGTTTTTTATATAATACTATATACTTGTAGATTCGCTCACTTTACGAGCAGGTTAAAGGTTAGTTGGCCAAAAAGCAACAAGGAAAAAGAATGTTTAAGAAAAAAGACACTGCTACACATCTGATATTTCATACATCAGGTAGTAAACAAAAGAGAGACTTATTTTCTCCACAGGAAGGTATGAAATTACTTCCAGATTGGTTTAAAACAATCGATCGAAATCAAGAGTATCCTACACTTGCAACGTGTCCAGGATTTATCGAATTATTCAAAAAAAGTATTAATATACCTTTATGGTCAGATATTAAAATCACCTATAAAGGCAACCAGCTTACAGATGTACAGATGCCGGGCATTGGACAAATGTCTAGAGAATTTATTCAAGTGCATACACCTGATCAATGGGGTGATGGTTTTAAAAATAGCCTGCATATTAAATTGATGAGTCCATGGCATATTACTAGTAATAAAGATACTCCTTTTTTAATGCATGATGCAGTTTGGCACAAAGAACACATTGATGGGTACAATGTGTTGCCAGGAGTAATGGAATTTAAATATCAACATGCAAGTCATATTAATATCATGTTACCTAATAGTTCTATAGAAAAAACTTTAATGTTAAAGGCTGGTACTATTATTGCACACCTTACTCCGTTATCGGATACGAAATTAAGCATAGAATCTAAATTAATTTCGCAAGAAAAATGGATGGGATTACAAAACTATATATCTAGTTTTAAAACACCATACGCAACAGCTAAAAAAATAGGAATGAGACTAATAAAATGAGCTATGTAGACGCAATGTTTGACCGTGATCAAGATATGATCAAAGCAGTCGAACGCAAAGACGGTAAAAGAACTTACCGCGAATATCCTGTAAAATATACATTTTATTATAAAGACGCTAGAGGCAAGTACAAGAGTGTGTACGGTGATCCTCTAAGTCGTATTGTGTGCAAGAACACAAAAGACTTTCGTAAGGAAGTTGCTATCAACAGAGACAAAGAACTGTTCGAAAGTGACATCAATCCAATCTTTCAATGTTTGAGTGAACACTATCTCAATCAAGATGCTCCTAAGCTAAACATTGCGTTTTTCGATATTGAGACGGACTTTGATCCGGAAAAAGGCTTTGCTGATCCTAGTGATCCGTTTATGCCTATTACGTCAATCTCAGTTTACTTACAATGGTTAGAGACAATGGTGTGTCTCGCTGTTCCACCTAAAACACTTACTATGGAGCAAGCTGAAAAAGAACTTGAAGGCATTGACAATGTAATGCTATTTGAGCGAGAAGGTGATATGATTGACACGTTCTTGACACTAATCGAAGACAGCGATATCTTATCAGGGTGGAACAGTGAAGGTTATGATATTCCCTACACTGTAAACAGAACTGCTCGTGTATTGAGCAAAGATGACACAAGACGCTTTTGTCTTTGGGGACAGTTGCCCAAGAAGCGTACATATGAAAAGTTTGGCAAGGAAAGTGAAACATTTGACTTGGTGGGTCGTGTACACTTAGACAGTTTGAACTTGTATCGCAAGTACACATATGAAGAACGCCACACATATCGACTGGACGCTATTGGCGAGATTGAAGTAGGCGAGAACAAAGTTCCGTATGAAGGAACACTTGATGCACTATACAACAACGATTTCCGCAAGTTTATCGAATATAACATTCAGGATACTGCACTACTTGACAAGTTGGACAAGAAATTACGCTTTATTGACTTGAGTAATGAGCTTGCACACGCTAACACAGTGCTTCTACAAACAACAATGGGTGCTGTTGCTGTTACAGAACAAGCTATTGTAAACGAAGCGTGGCATAGAGGCTTACAAGTACCTAATCGTGCAAAGCGTGATGATGAAAACACACAAGCGGCTGGTGCATATGTTGCGTTTCCTAAGAAAGGATTGCACAAGTGGGTAGCGTCAATGGATTTGAACTCACTGTATCCGTCAGTGATTCGTGCGCTGAATATGGCTCCAGAAACTATTGTAGGACAAATACGTCCTGAGATTAGTGATGCTCGTGTTACAGAAGATATGGGGCTAAAGAAGAAGAGCTTTGCAGGCAGTTGGGAAGGTAGATTTGCAACTGAAGAATACGAAGCAGTTATGGAGCAACGCAAGGATGTTGCACTTACTGTCGAGTGGGAAAATGGCGGCAGTGATGTACTAAGTGGTGCAGAACTTTACAAAGTAATCTTTGATAGTAACCAACCTTGGATGCTCTCTGCTAACGGTACAATCTTTACAACAGAGTTTGAAGGTGTTATTCCAGGTATCCTCAAGCGTTGGTATAGTGAGCGTAAAGACTTACAGAAGATGCTGAAAAAAGCAAAAGATGCAGGCAATGACGCTGAGATCGAATACTGGGACAAACGACAGCTGGTTAAGAAGATTAACTTGAACAGTTTGTATGGTGCGATCCTTAACCCTGGTTGTAGATTCTTTGACAAACGTATTGGACAATCAACTACACTAACAGGACGTACAATTGTTAAACATATGAGTGCAGAAGCAAACAAAGTTATTACAGGCGTTTATGATCATGTCGGCGAAGCTGTTATTTACGGTGATACTGACTCTGTGTACTTTAGTGCTTGGCCCACTTTAGGCCAAGAAATCGAAGCTGGAAAAATTCCGTGGGACACTGAAAAAGCAATCCAATTGTATGATCAAGTGTCAGAAGCTGTAGACAGTACATTCGTTGACATGATGGGCAAATCATTCCATTGTCCAAAGAGTCGTGCAGATGTTATTGCAGCAGGACGTGAGATTGTTGCACAAACAGGTTTGTACATTACTAAGAAACGTTATGCGGCACTGGTTGTGGACAATGAAGGTTTTAGAACAGACACAGACGGTAAGCCAGGCAAAGTAAAAGCTATGGGATTGGACCTGAGACGTTCAGATACTCCTGTGTTTATGCAAGAGTTCCTTAGTGAACTCTTGCTAATGGTACTTACAGATAAGCCACGTGAAGATGTACTTGAACGTATCACTGTGTTCCGCAAGGAGTTTAGTGCAAGACCAGGTTGGGAGAAAGGTAGTCCCAAACGTGCAAACAAAGTTGGACACTACAGACGCTTGGAAGAAAAGCAAGGCAAAGCAAACATGCCTGGACACGTAAGAGCAAGTATCAACTGGAATACACTAAAGCGTATGAACGGTGACAAATACAGTGAAGAAATTGTAGATGGTATGAAAGTTATTGTTTGCAAACTAAAACAGAATCCGTTAGGGTACACAAGTGTAGCGTATCCAACAGATCAAATGAGACTGCCAGAGTGGTTCAAAGAACTTCCGTTTGATGACGCAGCAATGGCAGAAACTATTATCGACAACAAGTTGGACAACTTGATTGGTGTGTTGAACTATCCACTAGAAGATACTAAACAGCACACTACATTCAACAGTTTGTTTGACTTTGGAGAGTGATATGAAAATTAAATTAGAAATAGAAATTGATACAGAAAGCGAGCAGGACCTAAATACAATTGAAGAACTTATAGAAAAACTAAAAGAATTAGCGGAGGATATGCAATGAGAGTAGGTTTTACAGCATCTACGTTTGACCTTTGTCATGCAGGACACGTACAAATGTTGCGTGAAGCAAAAGAACAATGCGACTATTTGATCTGCGGATTGCAGGTAGATCCTAGCGTTGATCGTGCTGAAAAAAACGCTCCTATACAAACTGTTGTAGAGCGTTACACACAACTCAAAGCAGTTAAGTATGTTGATGAGATTATCCCCTATGGTACAGAAAAAGATCTAGAAGATATCTTGACAATGTACAATATTCATGTTAGAATATTAGGAGAGGAGTATCGTGACAAAGACTTTACAGGTAAGGATATTTGTAGACGCCGCGATATAGACTTGCATTTTAACAAGCGTGATCACCGTTTTAGTTCAAGTGATTTGCGCAAGCGAGTAGCAGAAAGAGAACAGTGATGTGGACACTTTGGATTGTTAGCACAGTTATCGGACTTGAAGAACCTAAGGTAACTCATTATGCAGAGTTTGAGACTGCTATGAGTTGTCATATTGAACAAGCTGTACTAGAAACAATGTTTGAAAATAATGAGGTTGCATATTGCGATTATGAATAAATTTATATTTGATGTAGACGGTACACTAACACCTAGCAGAGGTATTATTGACATACATTTTAAAATGTTCTTTAATTCTTTTTGTTTGAGTAATGACGTTTATCTAGTTACTGGCAGTGACAAGTCTAAAACCATCGAGCAACTAGGCGAAGACACTTATATTCTATGTAAACGTGTTTATCAATGCAACGGAAATGACGTTTGGAAAGGCGCAACACACGTTCATACAAACGATTGGACATTACCAGAGTTTGCTGAATACTTTTTAAATGGTTGTTTGTACGAAAGTAGATTTAACTTGCGCACAGGTACTCATATTGAAAAACGCCCTGGTATGGTAAACTTTAGTGTAGTAGGACGTGGTGCTGATGCAGAACAACGTCAAGAGTATGTAGCATACGACACATCTACAAACGAACGTAATACAATTGCAACAGCATTTAATACAATGTTTCCTGACTTAGAAGCAAAAGTTGGTGGCGAAACAGGTATTGATATTAGCCCTAAAGGTTTTGATAAGAGTCAAATCATAAAAGACTTTGACAAAGAAGATACTACTTGGTTCTTTGGTGACGCTATCTATGAAGGCGGTAATGATCTTCCTATAGCAAATGTAGTAAAACATTTTAGAAAAGTAGACGGCTGGAAACAGACTATGGAGTATTTGCAAATATTTCAAGAACAAGGTATAGCAGCATGAATATTCTATTAACGGGTCATAAAGGCTTTATTGGAACAGCGTTATTTAAACGTCTTATTAACAGAGGGCACAATGTATTTGGCGTTGACGTAAAGAATGGTCCTCAGTTTGATTTACTTACGTATGATAGATGGCAAGACGACACCGATCTTGTTATTCACTTAGCAGGCAAAAGTGGTGTACGTGAAAGTTTTACAGACCCTGCAGGATATTGGAACAACAACGTAGAAGCAACCCGTAGACTATTCGAACGCTATGAAGGTACACGTATACTGTATGCGAGCAGTTCGAGTGCTTACGAGCCCGATTTGAACCCTTATGCAGCTAGTAAGTTCATCATGGAAGAACTTGCAGAACGCTACGGTACAGATCATGTGGGTATGCGTTTTCATACAGTGTATAGCGATAGTTGTCCTAGAGAAAATATGTTCTTTAACAAGTTACGCAACGGCACACTAGAATACGTAACTAACCACTATAGAGATTTTATTCATCTAGAAGATGTACTAGATGCAATTGAAATATTAATAAAGGCTACACACGTTAAAGGTGTAGTTGATATTGGCACGGGGAATCCTGTTAGGATCCAAGACTTGGCTCCGGACTTACCGGTGCGTCTAAATACCCCAGGAGAAAGAAGTTGGACATGTGCTAACACACAAAAAATGAAGGCACTGGGCTTTGAACCTAAATACACGGTAGAAAAGTTCTTGACAAATGAAGACAAAGGCAATATAATAAACATATTCAATGGAGAAACAGTATGAAAGATATTTTACAAGACGTAGTTGCACACACACATGCACTAGGATTTTTGCCACTGGTTAAAGTTACATCGGATAACGGTGAAACAAAAGTTGACTCGATGGCAGAAGATCGCAGTGTAATTCTAAGTGCAACTACACATAATGCAGTTAACGAGTTCACAGGCACATTTGGTATGCCTAACCTAGACAAGCTTGCACTACACCTAAAGAATCCAGAATATAAAACGGATGCTAAAATTGAAGTTGTACAAGCAGAACGCAATGGTGAAACAATTCCTACGCACATTCACTTTGAAAATGCAACAGGTGACTTCCAAAATGATTATCGCTTTATGAACAAAGCAATTATCGAAGAGAAGTTAAAAACTGTTACATTTAAAGGTGCTGCATGGGCAGTAGAGTTTAAACCTAGTGTTGCTAGTATCGGACGTATGAAACTGATGAGTGCTGCACACAACGAAGAACCTACATTCAATGTTACTACTAAAGCAACTGGTGGCACAAATGATCTCGTGTTTAGCTTTGGCGATGCAAGTACACACGCAGGCGAGTTTGTGTTTCAGAACGCTGTAGAAGGTACACTACAACACACATGGAGTTGGCCTGTGGCTGCTGTACAAGCAATTCTAAACTTGAGCGGTGATGTTACAATGAGTATTTCAGATCAAGGCGCTATGAAGATCACAGTTGATAGCGGACTTGCAGAATACAGTTACATTCTTCCAGCGCAGAGCAAATAAAATATGACACAAACTCAAGTAATATTTGCTATCGTCAGCTGGTTGTTATTGACTAGTGCTGTTTATACTGTAACCGGCTGGCGTAATGTTCTTGAATGTTATAAAATGTGGTTTACACGTTCTTACTGGACCAATTACAATATTATCGAAGCTGCTAGTTGGATTGCAAAAGCTATTATCATTATTCCTGCATTAATATTCGGTGTGAATATTTGGCAATTATATTTTGTAGCACTGGTTACTAGCCTGTCTCTTATATGGGCAAGTAACAAAAAATTGTTACCTACACTTGTTGGATTTAATACATTATGGATTTGGCTGAGTATGATGGTAATATCACAAAACTTGATAGGGAATTAAATGATCAAAGACTTAACATCAACACAAAGTGATTATGCACTATTTTTACCGGCAACATCCGGATTTTACTCAGCATTCGTTGGATATCAGAGAAATAGGTATCCGTATATTGAACCTTCTAGACTGCCTAAAAACTTTACAAACGATGTAGAAAGTATCAATTACTTGGATCCTAAAAGTCCGTTACTCTATTACAAATGGTGTTTGTACTCTGCAGGACATGCTAATCTTGATTTAAACAAGCAAGATGATAGAGAAGATATGTTCCGCAAACGCCCACGTAATGGCGATAGTTGGGTATTAGGCGACTCAGGTGGATTCCAGATTGGTAAAGGCAAATGGCCCGCTGACTGGAAAGATCCCAACTGTCCTGCTGCTATGAAAAAGCGCAAACAAGTGTTGACTTGGATGGACAGCCTAATGGACTATGGTATGTGCTTGGATATTCCGGCATGGGTTGCTCGGTCACCAGAAGGTCAAAAAGCTACAGGCATTAGCACATACGAAGAAGCATGCAAAGCTACTGAAATTAATAATGAGTACTTTATCCAAAACAGAAACGGCAATTGCAAATTCTTAAACGTTCTACAAGGCGAGAATCATGCAGATGCCGACGATTGGTATGATCGTATGAAGAAGTTCTGTGATCCAAAGATATATCCAGACAATCATTTCAATGGTTGGGGCATGGGCGGACAGAACATGTGTGACGTACACTTGGTTCTTAAACGTTTGGTTGCACTACGCTTTGATGGATTGCTAGAAGAAGGACTGCACGACTGGATGCACTTCTTGGGTACAAGCAAACTAGAGTGGGCGTTGGTTCTAACCGACATTCAACGTGCTGTGCGCAAGTATCATAATCCTAAATTTACTATTAGTTTTGATTGTGCTAGTCCGTTTCTTGCAACTGCAAACGGTCAGGTCTACACCGAACTTGAAATAGAAGATCGCGGCAAGTGGTCATATCGAATGGCAGCAGCATTAGATGACAAGAAGTATGCACAGGATACAAGACTGTTCCGAGATGCTGTGGTCCAAGACGGTCATCATAAAAACTTTTCTAATAGTCCAGTTATGAACGATGTCTTAACCAAAGACGTGTGCATTTATGCACCTGGTGATCTAAACAGAATTGGCAAGGAAGGTAGAACTTCGTGGGATAGTTTTAGTTATGCAATTCTAATGGCACACAATGTATGGATGCATCTAAACGCTGTACAAGAAGCAAATCGTCAATATGACGAAGGAAAAGTTCCTGCAATGCTGGTGAATGAAAAATTTGATCAACTCTACAGCAGAGATGTTATCAATGCTGTTTTTGCTGCTGAAACTAGAGAAGAAGCAAATAAAATAATAGAAGATCACAGTAGATTGTGGATGCAGATTCCTGGCACACGCGGCGCGGTTGGCAAGAAAACAGTAAATGCTAGCACACATTTTAATGCACTATTTGATGTAGAAGAGCCAAAAGTTTCAGACGACGAAGAAACTTTTGACGAAACTAAGTTGGAGAATTTGGATGAGCAACTATAATGAAACTAAAGATAAACTTTTAGCACATTATGATGAACTAAGTCGCAAGCACAAAGAACTTGACGAAGAACTTGAAACCAAGTATAATAATATGACAGTAACAGATGAAGTTCGTAGAATGAAAACTATGAAACTTTATCTAAAAGATGAAATGCATCGAATCAATGCATACTTGCTACAAAAAGGTTTAGAATGAAAGAACATACCTTCGACGAACTTAAAAAAATATTTAGAGACGCAGGTCTTGAATACTATATTAAAAAGAACAAAGATGGTGTTGTTAAGGTTCACTTCTTAGTTAAGGAAGAAGAATGAAAAGTCTTGTAATAGGAATGGGCATAGGCGGATTATACAAGTCTGTGCTATCTAGTTTAGGATACAGTGTAGTAACTGTAGATACTGATCCGAGCAAAGACCCTGATTATGTTAGAGTGGAAACTGCACTAGAAGTTCACGGACACTTTGACACTGTTAATGTGTGTACTCCTAATTTTACACACAAAGAAATTACAGAACTTGTTGCGCCACATGCTGATATTGTGTTTGTAGAAAAGCCTGGCTTTAAAGATAGCAATGAATGGAAAACTGTGTGTAACAGTTTTCCCGATACACGTATTATGATGGTAAAGAATAATATGTGGAGAGACAACATTTCTGAAATGAAGTCTCTAGCAACTCAGAGCAATCGTGTAGACATTAACTGGATTAGAAAGAACTGTATTCCTAATCCTGGCAGTTGGTTTACTAATAAAGAATTAGCATACGGCGGCGTGAGCAGAGACTTATTGCCTCATCTTTTAAGCTTGTACATTGTAATGAATACGGACTGGAACAATACATCTGCAAGTGAAAAACAAAGTAAACAGCAATGGCAATTGGATGAAGTTGACAGCACTGACTACGGCACTATCAACCGTCAAGGCACACATGATGTAGACGACTTTAGTAGTTTGCAATATGACAACAAATGGCATCTTGAAGCAAATTGGCGAGATATGACTAAAGAAGAAAGTTGTATTAGATTTGACAAAGATACTGTTATTGACCTAGGTTGGTGTCCAGAAAGTGCATACAAAAATATGATACAAGATGCTGTGGACAACCTAAATAACAATGAGTTCTGGCGTGAACAATTGTCACAAGATGTTTGGATTCATCAGCAAATAGAGGCACTATGAAAGTTAAACTGTTAAGCACAACAGGCAAAGGCAAGTTCGAAGAAATCGAATGGACCAAGCCTGCGCACACTGCGGATGAGATAGAAGTTAAAGCTGTCATGACCGGAGTGTGTCGTAGCGATTTAGAAATGATGCTGGGAAACTTCGGGCCGCTTCCACTGAGTATGCAAGGACACGAAGGACTGGGTGTTGTTACACAAGTAGGAGACAACATCAGTAATGTCGGTGTTGGTGATTATGTAGCAACAAGGGGCGAGCCTGCATATGCAGACTACTACAATTGTAGAGCAAATGAATATGTTCCTGTTCCCAGTGCTGAGCCTAAATACATCCTAGAACCTGTTGCATGTGGCATTAATGTTGTGATGCAACCGTTAGATGCAATCAAAGTTCGGGCAGGCGAAGGCAAACGCTGTCTTATTTTAGGCAGTGGCTTTCTTGCACAAATTGTATACAAAACTTTAGAACTACTTGATATCAAGTTTGAAGCTGTTGATGTTGTAGGCAACTATAACAGAGAGCTATGGGGAGACACTTTACAGAGTGAGCCTGTTGGAAGTTACGATGTTGTTATAGACCTAAGTTCAAGAACAGACGTGTTGGATGCTGTTGAATATACCAACGAAGCATTGTTGGTGCTAGGAGTGCAGAAGCAATTAACAAGTGATTACGGCAACCTACTTTGGAAAGCCTGTACTATTGTTTTTCCCAGTCCGAGAGCAGAATGTTTTATTGATGCAATGGTGTGTGCCGAAAAATGGATCACTAATGAGCAATTAATAGTTGACAACTTCTGGACTAAAGCGTATAATAGAAGTACGGAATGGCAACAAGCATTTGACGATGGACTAAATCGTCCTAACGGCTACAGCAGAGGTTATATCAAATGGGACTAAACACTGAAGAAAGACAAGATGTAGTATACTTTATTGGTACTGAAGTCGAGCATACTGCTATGTACGGTGAGCAAACACTGTTTGTTGTAGGTGTACAACCTGCAGAAGAAATTAAAAAACGTGCAGACGCTCACGGCATCAAGCATCTATACTTTGGAACTAGCCAGAGCTTTACTCCCGGTCTAAATCTTCCAGAAGATGCAGCAGACTGGCAAGCATGGGAAGACATGATTATGCCACTTCTCAAAGAAGGCTACTGGTGTACACTAGACTTTGATGCAGTATACAGTTATGGTGTATTAGAATCTGGATATGATGAATACAATAACTTTATTAGTATGATTAGTGTCAAACTTCCTTACATTAAACAGTTCAATTATAATGCAACTGTTAAGCTAGATGACAACACATGGGGCGATACAAATAGCGGAGTGTGGTGTCATAGCGTACACAATCTAATGGATCGTAAAGTTTATACAGATTGGAACGATTATGGACTTGACACAGTCATTGATTGAAGGTATAATAGTATTATGCAAGAACGCTATCACGATTACATGTTACGTAAATTAAAAGAAGAGAGAAACATGGACACAGCACAACGTAGTATTTGGGTAACTTTCGCTAAAGAAGGTGTACATATGTACCCAGGCGCAGATACTGATCCTAAACTAGCAACAGGCGATTGGGATGATGTATCATTCCTTGGCATTCCGCATCGTCATATCTTTCACTTTCGTGTTCGTATTGAAGTATTTCATAATGATCGCGACATTGAGTTCATTCAGTTTAAACGCTGGATGCAACGACTCTATGACGTCGAAGGCGTACTAGAGTTAGACCACAAGAGCTGTGAGATGATCGCAGATGACTTGTATCAAGAAATCGCTGCAAAGTATCCCGGCCGCTTTGTAGAGATCAGCGTAGCTGAAGATAACGAAAATGGCTGTTCTATTTTTTATCCCAAGTCATAACAAGAGGAATATATTATGACAATTGCTAATCCAGCAGTGAATAAAGTTTTTAACGATCTCGATCAATATCGTGATTATTGTCGTTTTGAAGGCAAAGTGTTTGATGAAGCAGCACTTTATAAGAAGGATGATCCTAATTGGATTGCCTATCAAAAGTATCAAGGCTGGCTACGAGCAAAAGCACGAAACGGCGGCAAAGACTTTGTTCAACGCGAACGCAAGTTTACACCACGCAATAACAACCGGAGTAACTAATTATGACCATCTACATTGTCGACATCGAAGCAGTAGACACACGTTATACTAAGCAATGGAAAGAACATTTGCCCAAACAACTGCGTCACGCTACAAATGACAATGTAGTTGTTATTAGTGGTGGGGAAACGCCTCAGGCAACTACGCCTGGGGCTTTCCTTAACTTCGGTGGTACTAACGTTTATAAATCTAAACAACTCGAACAAATTGGCGAGATGTTTTGTAACGGAGAAATTAAAGATGGAGATTATTTCCTATATACGGATGCGTGGAACCCAACTGTTATCCAGTTGCGCTACATGGCTGAACTCCTTGGGGTCGACATTGGAATCGGTGGCCTTTGGCATGCTGGTAGTTATGATCCTCATGACTTCTTGGGTCGTCTCATAGGAGATAAACCTTGGGTTAGACATGCTGAAATGTCAATGTACGAGTGCTACGATGACAACTTCTATGCCACTGACTTTCATATTGATTTGTTTACAGACACTATGATGGACAATTATGATGTTGACATGGACAAAGCGATCAAAGTAGGCTGGCCTATGGAGTATTTGAAAGACAGTCTTATACAATACACAGGAATGGAAAAGCGAGATCTTATCTTGTTCCCGCATCGTGTAGCACCAGAGAAGCAAGTAGACATTTTCCGTGACCTAGCTGAACAACTTCCTGAATATGAATTTGTAGTGTGTCAAGAACGTGAGCTTACTAAGAACGAGTATCACAACTTGTTGGGTGAAGCTAAGATGGTGTTCTCAGCTAACTTGCAGGAAACACTGGGCATTAGCTGGTATGAAGGCGCACTTGTAGATGCTATTCCTGTTGTTCCTGATAGACTGAGCTACAGTGAAATGGCTGTGCCAGAGTTTACATATCCCAGCAAGTGGACAGAAGACTACAGCACATATCGTCAGCATCGTGGCGAGCTTGTTGCTAAGATTCGTGACTACATGGAAAACTATGATGATTATCTTGTGAGTCTTGAAAAGCAACGCACAAAACTAAACAAAGAATTTTTTAGCGGAGCAGCATTGTATGACG